>Ga0335077_10000293_pt1 | contig 53450 bp, 46 predicted proteins | sample Lox_Sample_31_FD_207151 | JGI IMG/M metagenome (GOLD analysis project Ga0335077, IMG submission 207151) | Soil microbial communities from Loxahatchee National Wildlife Refuge, Florida, United States - Lox_Sample_3.1 | ecosystem: Environmental > Terrestrial > Soil > Wetlands | place: USA... | reverse complement strand
TGCCTGGTTGCAGTGGTTTCGCCGCCTGGTCACGCGCTACGAGTACCACATCGAAAACTTTCTCGGCATGGTCCGCTTGGGCTGCATGAGAATCATGCTGAGGTATTTATGAGACCGGTTCTAGTGTAAGGGAAGTCTCAGGTAAGTACCCCCGCAATGCCTCAGCCATGACCCACCACCCCTCCGACGGACGTTGCATCAGCGCTCGCCACAATTTCGAGTAACTCGTCTTTGAGAAGCCGGTTGCGCTCCAGTAGAGCAGCGGCCACACGGTCGAGCGCATCTTTCCTGCTTTCCAGCAGAGCCCGGGCGCGTTCCTCTTGTTGTTGAGTGATTCGCTTGGCGGCCTCAATACAGCGCTTCGCGATCACCGCAGGAGCCCTCGATAGATCCACCCGCGTTGCGCCCAGTTCCTCCGACATGCCGTATTGGCAAACCATTGCCTCGGCGATGGAGGTCGCCATTTGAATGTCCGACTCGGGGCCCGTCGAGATTCCCGCATCCGGTCCGTAATACAGCAATTCCGCCGCCCGTCCACCCAGCAACTGGCAAATCAGATTTTCGAGCTCAGGCCGCGTCCGACTTCGCCTCTCATCCTCGCCGTCCCGAGCAGCATACCCGCCGAAATCACCACGTCCCACAGCCGTGACGTAAAGCGGCGGTTCATTCAATGCGCACATTACCAGGCAATGACCCGCCTCGTGACGCGCCGTTCGGAGTGTATCGGTTCCTTCCTTGGCCTGACCGTGCAAAAAGGTCTCGAACGCATCGCTCACAATTGTGTCATCGATGACCGTGCCTCTCTGCAGAGCAAGAACCGATGCCTGTGCGACGACACGACTTAAGTCAGAAATCGACAGCCCTTGCGCCTGGATCGCAATTCGCTCCAGCATCTGATCGCTTACTGCATGTTTGCGCTTCGACTCGAAGCGCAATCGGAGGTACTGCTTCCGCTCGTTCTTCGTCGGCAGTTCCACCTCGATCACACGGCCGAACCGGCGACGCAGGGCCGGGTCCAGCTTCTCAGCGTGATTCGTAGCCGCAATTACGATGACGGGTTTGGACGGATCACTGGCAAAACCGTCCATCTCAATCAGGAGTTGGTTCAACGCCATGGCTTCGCCGTGCCCTGCTAGCCCCGGGTGCACCTCCGCGCGCCCGCCGCCTATGGCATCGATCTCGTCGATGAAGACAATCGACGGGTAATTGCGGCGCGCGCAACTGAACAGTTCGCGCACGGCGTTTGGTCCGCTACCCTGGTACTTGGTGACAAACGCGGTGGCGGCCTGTGCCAGGAAGGCGCATTCCGACTCCCCCGCCACAGCGCGCGCCAGCATGGTTTTGCCCGTGCCCGGAGATCCAGTCAGCAAAATTCCGCGCGGAGGCTCGATTCCAGCGGCGGCGTATTTCTTCGGTTCCCGCAGCCAGGCACACACAAATTGAAGCGAGTCCTTGGCTGCTTGTGCCCCGATCACGTCGGAAAAGCGCGTGGTGGGTCGATCGATCGCGGAGACTAAGGATTTCACGTCCGCGCTGAGTGCCGCCTTGGTGAACCGAAAATTGCGGCAGCGGACTTCGAGTTGCTTGCCGTCATCGCTCAGCCGCGGTGCGGTATCGAATGCTAGGACATCGCTGCGGCGCGCCAGTTCCGCGGCCAGGTTATCTTTCCGTAGTTGATCCACCACCCGCCCGATCTGTGCCACCAGCAGATCTTGGAACATCTCCCCGAGTCGGCGATCGCTCTTCCATACCAATCGCAACACTCCGCGGGCCCCCCCTGCATTTACGCACGCGCGCAGTAGTTCATCGTCAATATCGGGGAAAGCGGCCTCAGCGGGCGCGTCGTCGAATGACATCAGATAAACTGGAGTCTCGGGAGCGCGCGCATGAAGTTGTTCCAGAATCTGCTGTCCGTGGAAGAACTTTCGGGACCCCAGCGGCAGAAAATCGAAGCCCAAATAACTGTCCGGCCGTGACTCGCTTCCCTGCTTGTGAGCATCGCCTTTTGCGTTCCAGGCGTTCGTCGCTCCTAGCGTCAGATCGAGCAGCACCAGGTCGACGCTTCTGACCGCGAGGATGTCGAACACCTGGTCGACGTTCGCCGCCATGTACCAGTCGACATTAGCAACGGCGTCGATCACGTCCCCAAGCACCGGATCGGTGATGAACAACACCTGCGGCTTTTCTGTGTTCTGAAAAATCCGCTGCGCTGGCTCTCCCGATTCCTCGGGGTCGATCTGCACGTCGATCCTGCGGATTTCATCCAGCGCCGCGTCCACCCGCTCATCGGCGAACAACCGGCACGCCTTGAAGACCTCCTCCTTGAGGAAACTCTCCGCGCTAGCCTTGACCGTGCGCGCATCGGCGTTCGCGCCGTGCCGCATTACCAGAGCAAGGGGCACATCGGCGCCGATTGCGAACTTGTGGCCATATTGCTTTTCCAGGAGACTGGCGACCCGCTGCAGTTCTGTATTGACCACGCGCGTCAAGTCTTGAATACGAAGGTGGTTGAACAAGATCGGAATACCGGTCGCCAAGCGTGAACACAGAGCGGCCGAAAAAAAAGGCGCGCCCGTCCCCGGGTTGATCTCCGTGCGCAGCGCGTCGAGAATCGTGCTTCTGTGAAATGATGCGTTCGCCTGATGCACGCCCGCAGTATTTTCAGCGTCGTAAAGCGAGCGCCCAACGTTAGTCGTGAAAATCACGATCGTATTTCGGAAGTCAACTTGTACTTCGCTGAACTTGTCTTCCAAGCGGCCCCCGTCGAGCAGCTGCAGTAACAGGTGAATGACGGTGTGATGGGCTTTCTCGATTTCATCGAAGAGCAGAATCGCACGCGGATTCCGCTGCACGAAGTCGGTCAGCAACCCGGGCTGAGCCCCTTGGTACATCTTCGGCGTGCCCGTCAGACCCGAACTTTCGTGCCCATGAGCGTATCCGCTCATATCGAATCGCTCGTACGGCCGGTTCAACCGGTTCGCCCCCAGTTCGGCCAGCATCGTCTTCCCGACGCCGGGGGGCCAGCGAGAATAAATAGGCCGGCGGGCTTGGTCCGAGTTTCGTCGGCGCTGCAAACCAATTCCACGTTGAACAAGCCATCGACAAACGCGTTCACCGCCTGGTCCTGGCCAAAAAGCCTATCGAGCAGGTCGCATCGAAGAACCCTGAAACTGCGCGTAAGTTCGGCCAGACTTGGCTGTGCTCCGTCGGTGTCCAGCCAACCCGCCAGAAGCACGGCGGCGGCTTCCTCGTCGGGCGGATGCAAGCCTTCAGGTGCCTTAGGCAACGAAAGCGCCGCCGCACACACCAAGTGAGGGACAGAGATTAGTGAGGGGTGCGCTTTCGATGGGTAGTCGAGAGCTAGCCGCCTGGCAAGGCGAATCGCCTCCTTAAACTCTGTGGCTAGTGGGAGCCGCCCCTGGCAGCGGCGAATGGATGAAGGTTCGGGAAAGGTGTGCCGTAACTGCTTCTCTTCAACGGAAAAGAGTTTGCCGAGCAAGCGGCTGGCCGATGGGTCGCGCAAAGATCCCGTGAGGATATCCTGCAGCGTCAACTCTCCTGCTGAGCGCGTTGCCGCTACATCTTTCGCCACATCTACAAGTCTTTGTGCTGCGGGAGAAAACATCGTCACTGGACCCCGAAAATGATGACATGCATCCACTGCGAGAACGATTGGCCCTAATCACACCAACGCGGCGGGTTCGTGCCGCCGAAGCATGTGAAACTCGTCTAAAGCTCTTCGGGAACCTCAAAATCCGCTGGATGGTCCTTCGAAACCGAGGCGAGCGATGCTAAGGACGCTTGAAAAAGGTGCACCAGACCCGCCGGTGCTCCTTCAGCAGCCGCGCGCCGCTGTGCCTCAGCAAATACCGCCCTGCAGGCAGCGGATCGATGAATAGAACCCCTATCATGCCCCCCACCCCCGTGCCCGAGAATGCGCCGCAACCCGCGGCGGAACTCCTGAGGCGCAATACCAAGTGATCGGAACTCCGCGCTCAAGCCTCCGACTACGTGAGCAGGCAGCGTTGAACTAGCCTGTGCCACCCGGGATAAGCCCATCAGAAGATGCGCGGTTTCTACCTCGGAGAAGCCGCCGCTCATCGCCTCGGCGGCGGCGGCCGCCATCACCGCGTCGATCCACTGTGATTCGCCCTCAGCACGGGTACCCAAGAGCACCACGACCTCCGAACTTCCCAACTTCTAATACTCAAAACCGAGTCACTTACTTCAATTTCTCCTCGAAAATTCCAGACGGGTATGTTGTTCAGGCATAACCCTCATGGAACAGTCGTACCAGCCTTCCCGGCTCGCTATTCTTGTTCTTCCGAATGCTGACCCTTATTCGAATGGCTACACTGCCTCGATTTCGCCATGCGCGATGGCCTTCGACAGAGTTCTCTCCCGTTTTGACCTAGACGTCAATCGCGCACGACAACAATCGGGGGCCCGCAAGTAGAAGAAGCCATCGCAGCCTTAGCATCTTGGGCTGCCATACCCTGGAATAAGAATCCGTCCCGGTTTTGCAGACTTTGGCCAAATGCTGGACGAAGAGGGAAGGGCCAGATGATCGACCAGCAGCGGAATTATCGCTTTGCAAAACTGGGCTGTCAATGTGAACTAATAAGTTATAGGAATGTCACGCTTATTGACCGACCTTAAGTGCATAGCGAAGTGAAATTATTGCGACGACAAAGTTCTTCAGGGAAACCAAGTTCGTGGTGGCGGGCAAAACAGAATTGGCCGTAAACAGGCTTTTGGAAAAGCTCAATCAGACTCTCGACGCCGATGGCTCGTTGCACGATTCCAATAGCGGGCACGACGGACTCGAACCCGCTGTCTCCTGCGTGACAGCAGGCGCTCTAGCCAATGAACTACGACCCTCATGACCGACAAAGACAGATTTTCAAAGTGCCATCTTGTTCCTGCTCCGCGTTCCCCTCAAAAGGGGCGGTAACATCTCCTTCAACGCTTCCTGCGCTGGTTCATCTCCTTCAAATTCATCACTTCTCACGTCGGCGTTTCGTTGGATTCTTTGGGACGAAACCGCTTTTGACTCGTGATCACCGTAGCGCACTAGAATTCAAGTCAATGCAAGTTGTTGAGAGTTTGGCGTCCCCGACGGGATTTGAACCCGTGTTTACGCCGTGAAAGGGCGTCCCCCTAGCGGCTTTACAAGAACTTAGAGAGCGCAGGTGGTGCTGTTAGGACCTCTAAGACCCAACTGGAAGTAGCAGGAACAGCTTATCGTTACATGATCGTTACATGATGAGAATAGAACTTTGTTTGCTCACTCAAACGATGACGTGAAGAACCGATAATGAGGGCCTCGCCACGTCGGCGCAGGGGTAGGAGGTCGAAACCTCATGGCGAAGAGGGTTGCACCGCGAAGAGCTCACGGGGAACGTTCACACCAGGCCGACAAGGATGAGGAGCATCATTCCAATCGATCATGAGGACCGCCGAAATCATAGCGCAGCAAAAGCTATTTCGCGAAAAGTTTGCCGGGAACCGGATCCAGAAGATCCGTTGTTTTTCGACCAGGCGTCGCCACGCCCCAATTTCTCAGCGTTGAGTTCCAAGAAGAAATATGGAAGAACCTATTGCAGGCCAGCTGTCGTTTACGCGATGAACAAAACCGGGTGCATCGTGACAGAAACCAACGCACAGTTTCTGACCGACGCCGAACTCCAAGAATGGCACGACGCTGTGCACGAATATCACCAAAGGATTGAATCGGGAGAGACCCAATTGGGGCCCTTATGTGAAGGGCGGAAGTTGGACCGCCGAGGCGAGGTCTTTTCAGGGCAGCTGGATGCGGCTCATTCGGCAGCGTTGCACAACGGGAAGACACGATGCACGCGGCTGCTGACAGTTGGCTGCTTATGCAATTGCCGCCTCCACCTTAAGATGTATGCCTTCTCTTGCCTGCAGATACTTAATGATCTCGACAAAATTGTCAGTTTTCGGGTTGCCGGAAGGCCCAAGCATGCGCATGAGACTCTTTGGATCAATGTCGATAGCCTTTCCTAATGTCCCGAAACCGACGGTCGCATTGATATAGTCGCGCAGAATGGCTTTTCCAGTTTCTGCGTCACCTGAAAGGAACGTTTCGACACCCTCCCTGAGAAGCTCTTTGCGAAAATCGGGATCATGATCAGCTCGGGCTTTTATGGTTTCGATGAAATTTCTTGTGAGCGCCATGTTTCATTTCTCCGATTTCTTGCGCTGCTTGTAATCCTGCCACCGTTCTTTTGCGTTGGTAATGTCTATGTCCTGGCGTTTTTTGGCTCCTCCCGCAAGTAGGATCACCACCTTATCGCCATCTTTTCCAAAGTAGATTCTGTAGCCAGGCCCGAAATCGATCACGCGCTCATAGACTCCGCCCCCTACGCCTTTCACATTAGACCAATTTCCCAAACCAAGCTTTGCTTGAGCTGTACTCACCTTGGCAGCGGCCTGAGCGTCAAGACCATTGAACCAGTCGGCAAAAGGGCTACATCCGTTCTGATCCAGGTACTCAAGAACCTCGACCATGCGCTATAGTAACACTTGCGTTACCATTGTCAAGGGCAACTTTAGGGCGAATAGAAAGCAAATATGTTACCGCCATGCCTCGCATGAACGAGCTCAGTTTGGGCAGAATTCAGTGGCCAAATAAAAGTGGAAGTATCAAAAGATTTCGGAGGAGCGGGCTGAGTTTCATCATGGAAAGATATTGGCGAGACCTTTCTCAAAGAGATAGGGCCCGCGCTATCCTCCGGATTTGGAATTGGTGGTGTCGAAGGTGGGCTGAAAGGAAGGCGAGCGCACTCCGGACGGTCATCCATCCAATCACGGGATGGCGCATTGCCCCATAATCCTTCAAGGACTCCGGCACACAATCAAGAAATTCTTTGAGCTGAAGACGTTCGCTGGCCCACGCTGCAAGGACTGTTTTCCTAGAGGTTGGGCGGCCCGGCAAAACAAACCGCGCCTCCGCGGGCACTGTGACTCTCACCGGAAGGCGCATCATGCAATCCAGCAGCACCGCTTTCACACGCTCCTGGCGGGAGACGATATGCGAACTCTCCTTCAAGTGTGTGCGGCAGGATTCAAGCGCCGCGAATTCGGTCTTGCGCAGGTGTTCCACGACTTCAATGGCGGACCATTGATCAGGCGCTGGCCTATCAAATAGCCGTTCCTCGTCCCAGTCCTCGAGGGAGCGAAGCAGAGTTGTCTTTTCGCGATCTAAAGTTGCGAAAGCGGCTTCATAGGGTTGTTGCATGGTCTTCACTCATATCTGCTAGGTCTGGCGAAAAGATCTCAGCGACCTTCTGGCGGCGGAACTCGAAAATCCTACTTAAGTCCGGAGCGACAAACAGGCGGTGTACCAGTAGGCCGCCAGGGACGGAGTATTGCACGATGTCCCGGACCTTGGTGCCTCCCTCATGCTCGCAGAACTGGTGCTCGTGGACCCATCGACGATAAGGTCCACTCCTTTGCTCGTCGACGAAGCGATGGGGCGGCTCCCAGGCCGTGATTTCGCTTTCCCATCGCAGGGGAATCCCGTGCAGGCGCAGCCGATACCGGATTCTCGTTCCAACTTTCATCGCGATTGGACCGGGCGAAAAAACGGAAAAATGCAGCCAACGCGGCGTAAGAGCTTCCAGATTCTCGGCACGAGAGAAGAATGCGAAAACTTCTTCCCGCGGACGCGGAATCCAGACTTCTGATTGCAAGGCATGGACTTTCATTGCATACAGGTGTCCGTCACTTGGGCGAATCTAGTTCATACGCGAGAATGCGAGATACACAGAAGCCACCAATCAGTCGACGGCTCATGCCAATGCCTCTCCAGTTGCAACAGTACTGTGCAATTCCGCTTGCCGGCTCACTGCCGTCATCAGTCTGCTGAAGATCAGCAGATGGATGGGGTACAGCGCGTACCAATAGATTTCTCCGAAGAGACCTTTGGGTTGAAACCATGCGCAGTAGCGCAACAGCGTACGATCTGGTACGTCAGGACGTAGCTCGAACTGTAGCCATGCCGCACCTGGAAGTTTCATCTCTGCATGCAAAAGCACGGTGCGCGGGGCTTCCACCCGCTCGACTCGCCAGAAGTCGATCACATCGCCGGCTCGCATTCCTATCGGCCGAGACCGTCCTCGCGAGTTTCCTGCCCCGCCAATCAACCCGTCCATCCAGCCACGCAATCGCCATAGCACATCAAAACTGAGCCAACCGTGCTCCCCTCCAAGGTTTGCAACGACTGCAAACAACCGCTCGCAAGGTGCATTCACTATCATCTCGCGAAGATCGCATATCATGCCCTCTGCCCGTACGAGTTGATGGAAGGGCGGGGCCAGCGAGGGCAGAGGCAGACAAGGGGCAGAACGGCCGAGCGCCTTGGCGAGAGCTGACTTGTAAGAAATTGGCCGGATTTCAGGAAACAGTTTAAGTGCCCGAGTAGTGGTACAGATGGACTCGCTCCTCAATCCTTCGATCAGCGGTCGCGACACCGCAGGTGGAAACGCTGTCACCAGGTCCAGCCAGTACGAAGAGAGCCGAGGCGTTAGCACCGGCACTCGAAACAGCCAGCGCTTGAGGCCCCGCTGGTGCGCGTAGCCGAGCATCATGCTTCGATATGTCTCGACCGTTGCGCCACCGATCTCAATCGGTTCCTCGACACACCCGCTTACGTTAAGCGCGGCGACGAGATAGGCAAGCACGTCGTCGATTGCGACCGGCTGAGTTCGTGTCACGACCCAGCGCGGAGTTCCTGGTCCAATCGCCAGCATATGCTTCTACCACGCGGGCGTAAACGCCGGAAGGACTGTAGTCAAAACATGATCGTCCGCCGCAAGACTCGAGACTTGACCTGACGCATCACTAAGGTCCTATACGTTCGTTTGAATCCGTCTCGATGGCGGAGCGTCTCCCAAAGTACCAAAGACACCTTATTGATCTTGGGTACGCTTTGGTGCCTGGAATGACAAGCTCGATCTCCGTGCCGCTATCCTGTTCCGTCCAGATGGTGAGCTTGCCGCCTACAAGCTTGGCTCGCTCTCTCATCCCCGGCAAGCCGTAGTGCCCTTCGCGGCTATCTCGGTTGAGTATGTCCGAGGGGATCCCTTTTCCGTCATCGCGAACACGCAGCCGGAAATACCTTTCGTCATAACGGATTTCCACTTCCACGTTCTTAGGATCCGCGTGCCGGAAAGCATTGCGCAGCGCCTCTGTCGCAAGCCGGTAGATTTCATCCCGCAAGATCGGATGCAGCTCTCGTGTCGTGCCTTCCACCAGCAGCTCGAACGAAACGGAATCTCGCTCTTTTTCAGCGGCTGCGAGTTCTTCGCCAGCCGTCCGAATGGCCATCGCCAGGTCATTCTTCTCGATGGTGGAGATGCGCAGCCCTTTAATTGCGTCCCGCCCAACGGAAATAGCATGCTCCGCCTGATCGAGTGCTTGTTCTAGTGTCTTGCGAGACTCGCCCGCACCCTCCGGCAACTTGATAATCCCCACTTGGAACAGTGGCAACACTGCCTGAAAATCTTGAAGCAAAGTATCGTGCAGGTCTCGAGCAATGCGGGTGCGCTCGGCCACACGAGCGTCAAGCGTGAGCGCAAACTGCTGCTGTAATTGCCTGACACGGAACTGATATCCCCCCCAGAGCAACGTCAGCACACCGACGACGCACAAGGCGCGGAACCAAGTGGTCATCCACCAAGGCGGCATGATGCGAATGGGCAGCGAGACACCTTCTTGATTCCATGCGCCGTCGCTGTTCGATGCCTGAACACGAAAAACATATTTTCCTGGATCTAGATTGGTGTAGGTCGCCAGGCGCTGCCCGCTGCCGACCTCGTTCCAGTCCGGTTCTAGCCGGTCGAGCCTATATCGATAACGGTTCTTTTGGGAATTTGCGTAGCTCAAAGCCGCGAATTCAAATGAGAAGATATGGTCGCTGTAGGGCAGAGTCAGGGAATCGATATATGGGACAGACTTTTTAAGCACCGAATCGGGGGCGATAGGAACGGTCTTATTGAAGATTTTAAAACTGGTGATTGCTACCGGCGGAACATAGGAATCGTCCCGCAGATTTTCAGGGAAAAATGCATTGAATCCATTCGTGCCGCCAAAGAACATCTCTCCGTCAGGGCTTCGATAACACCCGTCGCTGAACTCATTACTCTGCAAGCCATCGGAGGCGTCGTAATTGCGGAAGGTCTCCCTCCGTGGATCGAAGCGTGATATGCCTTTATCGGTACTGAGCCAAAGTCGGCCAACTTGGTCTTCCAAGATGCACCGAATCGCGCTGCTCGGCAGGCCTTGAGCTTCTGTGTAACGAGTAAACGTCTCGTTCTTGCGATTGTAGCGGTACAGTCCGTCAAACGTTCCTACCCAAAGCGTTCCGCTGCGGTCTTCATGGATACTGTTCAGTCCACTGCCATTGAGTTTCGTAGGATCATGCGAGTCAGGCGAGTTACTCACAAAGGACGTCGTCTTCTCATCGAAACGTATCAGTGCACCACTGAACACTCCCAACCACAGCGTGCCGGAACGGTCTTGATAAATAGTGGTGATAAAGTTTGCCGAGCTGCTGACAGAATTGGGATCAGGCCGGTAGTTGGTAAATCTGTCCGTCGCAGGATCGTAAAGACTTAAACCCTCTTGTTCGCCCACCCACATCCGGCTACTGCGGTCGCCGTAGACCACGTAGGCGTTGTCATCGATTAAGCTGTGGGGATCTTCAGGGTCATGCCGGTAATGCTTGAAGCGACCGGTACGTTCATCGAACCGAGCAAGACCCGCCCCGCCGCCAGCAATCCAGATGTAGCCCGCCGCATCTTTGTAAATATGATCGACGTTCGTGCCTTCACCGAGCGTATTCTCGCCGTCTCGGGCAGGTACGTAGTGAGTTATGTTTCCGGTATTTCGATCCAATCGATCCAGGGCCCGAGGAAAATATCCTATCCATAGAATTCCATTGGGCTCTTCATAAAGCGCCTTGACCCTGCCGGGAAGGATACTATGGGGGTCCTGAGCACGATGCTGGTAAAGGCCGAACTGTTGTTGCCTGAAATCGAGAATGTTAAGCCCCGCATTTTCAGTTCCCACCCAGAGCACGCCACCTCTATCCTGATAGATCGACATAATAGCGTTGCTGTCGAGGCTTCCCGGGTCCGTTTCATCGTGCTCAAAACGGTACGCGAACCGTTCTTTGTGCCGGTCGAAGTAGGAGAGACCCAGGCTCGAGGGAACCCACAATCCATTGCGCCCTTCCGCCGCAAGGCTGCCCTTTGTTGATCCCCCACCTGCGGTCCATCTCTGGGCAACGGCCGTGGTATCAATCAGTGGGTAGTTTGTGAGACGCTCCGCCTTGCGATCATATTTTACGAGAGCGATGATCGGAGACTCAGCCAATATCCAAAAATTGCCGTCCTCGTCTTCATACATACTCTCTGCACTGAGATCTTTGCTGACTGCACGAGAGCGAGTTATCTCTCCTGACGGTTGGTTCAAATGAAATAGGCCGCGCTCACCAACGAACCAGATCTCCCGCTGTTTGTCTTCTATAACCTGAGCGATTCTTCCCACCGGCTGGTCACTGTCGTCCTTACGGTAGTGAGTAAATCTTTGGGCTAGTGGATCGAATCTATCCAAACCACGGTCACGGGTGCCAAACCAAAGAGATCCCCGAGCGTCTTGAATGATGCTGGTGACGTAACCACCAGCGAGAGTGTTTGGGTTGTTGGGGTCATGAAGGTAACGCGTGCAGCGCTCGGTTCTGGGGTCGAACTTGCTGACTCCATTATTGCTGGCGACCCACAGAAAGCCATGGTCGTCTTCGATTACATCGTGAAGGAAGTTCGAGGTTAAGGTATCAGGATCATTTGGTTTGCTTTTGTAGACAACGAACGTGTTCCCGTCATAACGATTGAGGCCGTCCCGAGTGGCAAACCACATGAAGCCGCGGCGATCTTGCAAAATGGCAGCCACATAGGCTTGAGACAGGCCATCGTTCGTGGTTAGGTGGCTGAATTTGAGGTTCCTCACCGGAACATGGCTGCCCTTGGCGTAGACATTCTGAAAACGGTCAGCGGCGTCAGCTCTCGTATCCCGGTTGCCGCCGTATGCGAGGCGAGTGTCACCGGCTTCAGCAATTGCGGCATTTGCGGATAGGGCTTCAATTACTAGAAATGGAGAGAGGATGATGCAGGGAAGCAAAATCTGGCTCGCAGCGGCCAGGCCGTAAGCGGTAATTTGGCGGATGGTGATCATGCAACATCTAGAATCAAGCAGTTATTTTGCTTGCGCTGACTGCGTAGTAATCAGTCACCTACCTCACGCCTCCGACGCCTTTTCGGTAAGAAGACATCGCGGAAAAATTGTACATCGCAAACCTCAGATTGCCGACGTCGATAAGTACCCCAACCGACTCTACATACGCTGCGGCAGTGAAAGTCGCGCCTGTCCATGCCGACACATGCTTTTCGAAGGCAACGTAAACGCGAATCGTTATGAAAACCGCCGCGCGTACGAAAGGCCTACAAAACCCGTGCTCGCTTCTGCAAACTGCGTCATCTCCCATTCCTGGCGCTGCAAATCTCTTGTGCCAACGCGGCACAAATACCCCACTATTTATTCCACCAGATCTGCGTCGTATGGCTTCAGATGAATCGTGTTTTGATATGTTGCGCCACTGACGATCCCAAGCTTGGTCCCATGAATGGAGATCTCCTTCTCGTCGCCTGTTGTGTTTACATAGAGCGTCCTTCCTTCTATCACGCGTGCGTAAACGCCGGAGGGAGTCCTCGGTCCTTTTTCGATGCCCAGCTGCGTGTACAGGTCCCGGACCAACGGAGCAAGCACGCTCATCTGAGAAGGGACGGCAACATAGATGGCGCGGCCTTTGCCGTAATTGTTGACTGTAATGGCAGGTGACTTTTCTGGAGTGTTCGTAAACTGAGCTAAACTCTGCGCGGTCCGGGGTTCGAGTACTTCATAGAATCCAATATTCGCCTTCTCAGTTCTACCGTTCAAATTCAATTCCGGAGGCGTAGTTGGGCTATAGAACTCCGATGTGCGAATCCCGAAGACGTCGCTCAGGCGCCCGGGAAGCGGGCTGTCAAACCATTGATTAGTCTCATCCACTTTCGCGGAAAACGCCGTCATGATCACAGTGCCGCCGTTGCGAACATATTTTCGAATTGCGTCGGCGCTCGCAGTGTCCATAAGGTAATCGGCGGGGACAACCAGCAATTTGAAGAGATCCAGGTTCGCGTGGCCGATATTGATGAATGCAACGTCGATATTGTCTTCAAAGAAGGGCTGAAAGGCACTTTGAACTTGCTCCGTGTACTTGATCTTGAAGTAATTGCGTGTTGTGTACACTGACGCGGGAGAACGTGACGCCATGTTGCTTTCGAACGAGTAGGCGATTGCGACTTCTGGTGTGTGGCATCGGGGAAATCCAAGATGCTGCAGCTTCGAAAACTCGCCCGCAATCCGCTTGTACTCATCGTATTTCCAGGACGGCGTGCCATCGTGATCCAGAAGTCCGAAGATCGCCTGCTCTTCCCCGCCGCGGTGGCTATGGAAGGTCCAAGCCAGAAATGTTTGCCCGTAATCGATGAGCGCCAGATACGCCCACATCCGGATGATCCCTTTTGGGCCGCCGTAGGTGCCCCAGCCGCCGCTAACGAATTCGTTGAACCACATCGGAGTGACAAGGTCGCCTTTTTCAAGCAGGGCACCGTACGAGACATCCAGTGGGTTTGCCGGATAAAATCCTTCGGCCCCGTAGCTAACGTACTTTTTGTACGAGCTTAGATAATCGAAGCCCCTACGTGGTGCCCAGTCCCAAAGGTTAGAAACTGCGGGTAGGTTTGGCACATTACGCTCTCGAACTCTCTCGAGGTCTTCCAGCACGGAGATGGTGGCGTCGGACCAAAAACGTCGGAGATCTAGATAGCGTTCGGGCGGCGAGGGACCCTCCGCATAAGGCAACTGAACCTCATCGAACGAATTCAAGTGCCGCGACCAACGCTGGGTAGCCCAGGCTTTGTTCAAAGTCTCGATTGTTCCGTATCTCTGCTTTAGCCATTGAATGAATCGTTGACGGTCGGCTTCCGAATACGACATCACTCCATTGCCAATCTCATTGTTGTAGCCGATCGCTGCTAGCGCTGGATTATGAGCGTAATGGCGCGTCAGTTCGTCAGCGAAGCGAACTAGGTGCTCGCGATAATCGGGACTGCTGATGTCATCCATGTAGCGTTCGGCTGGTTGCACAGTTGCGCCGTGCTGATCCACCATGTTCACGGAAGGATATTTATAGTGAAGCCAGATCGGAGCAGGGGTACCGCCAATGTCAAGAATGACTTTGATTCCCGCTTCATTCATTTGCCGAAGAATGTCATCGAACCAAGCAAATGCAAAGTGTTCTTCAGATGGTTCAAATGCGTCCCATGATAGGTCGCCCATGCGGACCATGGTGAATCCCGCCTGCTTCATCAGGGCGATGTCCTGGCGGATTTGTTCTGGCGAGCGATCTACCGGTTGGTAGCACGTCCCGACAAACAACTGCCCTTTGCCAGGCCACTCGGGATGTTCAGCTATGCTTTGCCCAAAGACAAATGTGCTGCTCAGGATTAACACAATGGTAAAAGAGAGTTGGCGCAAGTTAGTTTTCCTTTGCTGAGAGTTTTCAAGGACCTTAGTCCAGCTTTGTTTTTGCAATGACCGTGTGGCTGGCATCGATATTCCACCCATCTACTTGTAATTCGATTGGATCAGCGTTGGGGATGAGATCGTAGTGAGCTACAACCGAGCGCGATTCCCCGGGCATCAGCGCGAAATAGTTATCCTCCCACAGAACAGGAAGGATCTCGTCTCCGGTTTTTTCGTCAACCGCTGCCAAATGGACCTGGAATGCAAGGCTCTTCGATGGGTTGTGCACCTGAACGTGAACGTCTTCACCATCCCGGACGTTATCAACGGAAGCGGAAAAACTGAGCTGGACCTTGGGCAATTGGTTCAACATTGAGAGGTCTTCGTAGCTGAGCACATCGGTATAGTAAGGATGCTGCTTTTCATGCTCGGTGGACCAGTCGTACGTGGACAGCTTCTTCGGCAACCAGTAAAAATTCGTGCTGAGCACTCGCTCCGCCTTATCCAATAGTGTCAGTCGGATGAAATGCACATTGGTGTCGATGTTTTCTGCTGGAATCGGAAACAAGCTCTGCACAGTGTCTGCCGCAGATGTCAGGTTCACTTTTCGATAGAAGAGCCGCCGCAGGTTGAAGTTGTACACTGACGCTTCGGCAGTCAGTTCGCCGAAGTCGCGGTTCGCGCTGTTCACGACGACCACACTGCGGTCATCATACGAATACTGGATATGCAGCGGCTCACAGGCTTTTTTCGCACCGAAATACCCTCCCGCCGGCTGGAGATAATAGTCGTACAGGTGCCAGATCACGGATGGCCACGCATTATTCAGCATCCATTGGATAACCCCGGTCGACTTGTACTTATTTCGCCCGTAAGCTTCGAACATCGCTCTTTCGCCGTCGTAGGCCATAGCCTGTGACTTCACGATGTACTCATCAAGTCCTTTCGGCGGACCGTAAATCGCGTTCATGGAAGAGTTGAAGTGTTCGAGGTTGTCATTGAAGATGCCCGCGCCGGAGTGCAGATTCCAAAGCTTATTTATTGGCCAGAGATTTTCCTGAGGAAGAAACTTCTTCAGACTGCCTATCACGGGTATTGCGGCGCCAGGACTCGTCTCCGTGTTGAAGCCGAAAGCACCACCAAAATGATCGTCGTCGATCAGCCAGTATCCGGGAGGAACATAATCATACGGCCCTGTCATCTTTACTCCTGAAGGGCCGCTTACAGACGTCGGCATTGAACTAGCCGAAGAGATGAAGGGGTTGGGCCAAGCAGTGTCAGCCAGTACTTTTCGGTAGGCTTCTTCAACGAGAGCCGGAGGCGGGTTGTCGCTGCCATTCATCCACAAAGCCAGACTTGGATGGTTGCGGAGCCGCAGCATCTGTGTTCTTATAGATTCGGTGGCGATTGCGAGGTCGTTGAGCTGCCACGATTTCCAATGCTCCCAATGATCGCAGCAGCACCATCCTGCCAGGACCAGGATTCCCATCTGATCCGCAAGGTCGAAGAACTCATCTGATTCCAGCTTTCCCTCTAGTCGAACCGCGTTCAAGTGCATGTCCTTGACGTAGCCCAACTCTGCACGGAGCCGCTCGGCCGAACTACGCAACAGCATCTCGGGTGTCCAGCCCGCGCCTCTGACCAATACGGGTTGATGGTTAACGCGAATCAGGAATGGCCGCTTGTCGGTCTTCAATCGTGTGAAGTCGCCGTTATTGTCGTAGACCTCGCCGGGTTGAAGTGACGCGCCATAGAGTTCTCCCGTGATTTCCCGTATACCGAAGCTCACAGTCTGAGAATCGGACACTGATCCGGAACACTTGAACTTCATCGAAAGATGATGGAGCTTTTGCTCACCGAAGCCTGTAGGCCACCAGAGTTGAGGATGATCAATCTTCAGTTGCGAGAACTCGTCCGGAGTAAACGTCACGGAACGGCTCTCTCCGGGGAAGAGCGTCAGTTTCTTTTCGAAGTTGACTGTCTCGAATTCGCCGTGCAGCACTCCCTCGACGGATTCGTCTGTGTCGTTGTGCAATTCCGCTCGTATAGTCAGGTGTGCACGCTCAAGCGAAGTGCCGGGGAAGTGCGTCACCACTTGCGGATAGCGCACCCGGACCGGCCCGCTTGCCATGAGATAAGCGTCGCGCCAGAGGCCCATGTCTTTGTCAGGCGGAGTGGGATTCCAGTCAACGAAATTAATCCCCAGATCTTTCGAACCCGGCGCGAAAACTTCAACTGCAAGGACATTCATGTGGTCCTGATCTATAAGGGGACTCGCATCGAATTCATAAATCCTGTACGCGCCAGCAACATCTTTCGCATCGGCGAGTTTCCGTCCATTCAACCAGACATTGGCTTTGTAGTTGATTCCGTTGAAATGCAGCCAGAGCTTCCGGCCCTTGAAGTCCTGCGGGAGTTGGAATTCCGTGCGATACCACCACGAACATGCATAGGGACTCCCACTGGCCATTTCCAAGTTCGAAAACAACTCACCGAACGGATAGTCCATGCCGGGAAGCTTGCGAATGTTGTCCGCGAAATAGATGTCCTTGAATTCGCCGTTCGCGACTTGCGCGGCCAGGACGGTGGATGGAACGGTTGTTTTGTACCAGTGGTCGGGTGAGAATTGCGAACTGGAGAGGATTTCCGCGGGTGTGTTCAGTTTGCACGAACTCTGCACGAACCAGTTCTCCCGCAGATCGAATCGATTCCTGCTCTCCGCTTGGCCCGGCGTCAACCAAACCAGTACGAAAGCAGATGTCATTACGAACAACCAAGCCTTCTTGCAACAAACTGGGACTTTAGCGGTCATCGTGGTTCCCCCTTCCAATCATGAGCACTCTAGCGAAGCGAACCCGGACTCGTGCACGCACCGGTTCGCTGCTCCGGGTGCTGGTTAGAAAATGAACTTGGCACCGAGTTGTAGCACGGGCGCAAGATGTGCCGAGCAGATCTCGAACATATTGGAACTGCCGTGCGCGACGCAACTCGGAAGTTCCAGGAGTTCTTCTCTGCGATAACTCGATAGCCATGAACCGCTCGGCCACCGCATTGTGACCATGCTCGATGTCGCTTTGCGCGGAATCGGCGACCATTGGAACGACGTGATTCTCCGACGGTTCGATTATTGTGTGGTCGAAAACACCCTAGGCAAGAATGCGTAGAGTGTCTGACTTGTGTTCCAGTCCACGCGCAAGAACTCGTCGGCACTTAGCAGGCGTACACATTTGGGAAAACACCCGTCGGCAGAAACTCGCGGGCTCTTCCCATCTACTAAGACAACCATTCAAAGAGTGCTGAGCGAAACTTGTCCAAAGGAATGGGCTGCGTCTCGCGGACGAGACCGAACTCCGGCGGAGCAATCACATAGGCTTCGCACAGCGCTTCCGCCAGGCAAACAAACACTGAATCCGTGCCATATTCTTCGTAACGGGTGGCCGCAAGCCAAACGTAGTGCGAGAGTACCTGCGCGTCGAGTGCGCTACCCTGCAGATCATCGACCGCCGGCATCGGATTGATCTGATCAGGATTCTCAAACACTGCCACGCTCGTGAATGGCTTGGGCTTGCTGCGCACTCCGAAGCATGCAATCAGAACCTCCGGCCGTGCCCGGCGAAAAGCCTCCGACGCGCCCCACTCGACAAACGAATTCCCATATATCAATGCGCCATTTCCGCTGAGGTAAAGCGACCGCAAGTATTCACGGACCACCGGAACGCCCTCCACCTCCGCAGGGCACCACGGCGTGACGTCTACTTTGCGAAGGCTGTCGTAGACTGCGTCGGCTGCAGAAAGATCCTTCTGCATCGTGTTTATTTCATGCGAGAACTGGTCTCGAAAGGCACCGAGCCGGTCATAACTCAGCAAAGTTGCATGAAGATTGCCTGGTTCTCGCGAACTCTGGAGCGCAGACACAACAAGTTCATGCCCCGCGTCCAGGAGCCAGAAACCGGCGGCGGTGCTCCCGCGTGCAGGGGCCACAATGTCCAGCAATGACGGGCCATGCTCTGCCGCAGCCATGCCCAGAACCACTTGCGCCATACTAAAATTGGCATTCGCGTCAGTCGGTTCGAGTTTGACTACGCGCCCAGCCGATTGCCAGCGCTGCCACATTGTTGTGCTGTCGAGTGGCAGCTTCTGTGGAATTACCAGCAGGACGAGCCGATTCCGGGAAACGGTAGAACTGTTATCTCTCGCAGCGTGCTCTTCTGCAGCATCAAATACCCTCTGCACTGCGTTTCGCCACTCCTGGTAGTAGGGGGAACGAGCCAGCAGCGAGGCGTTCAGAATCGTCTGTTCCTCGGTCGAGAACTGCCAGCTGCGCACACCCATTTTGTCTTCCAGCTGTAGCACCTCGCGAAAGAGAGAGATGGTGTCAGCGCGGCCAAGGCTCGAGACAAACACAAGCAACTGCACAACGGACTTGCGCTCGTTGGGGAAAAGATAATCCCAATCACGCAGTTGCTGTCGGGTGAATGGCAGGAACGTTCGCGGCAGTTGCTCCAGTACCCCTTCGTTCAAGGCGTTCTGGAGTTCTTCGGGAAATTTGTGCGCCTGATTGCTCACTGGTTTTCTCACTTCGTTCAAGAATGTTCCGGCGGAGATGTCCCAAGTATCCAGGCCGCGAAAAAAGATCAAACAGGGAAATCGGAAATCGGTAGTCCCTGAAGCTCCATTCGAGGACAACCCAGCAGGCCGGCAATCGTCGGGCACAGGTCCACATGCCGTATGGGTCGTTCTACGAGTCCCGGTTTTTCTACCGCTCGTCCCAACGCCATCATCCACGTAGAACGGGTCGAATCGCTATCGCTGCGATGGTTAAAAAAGCCATTCGTAACCGATCCGTCCGGGTCACGGCCAAACTCGGGGAGAATGAACATTGTGGTTTTGCCCTTGTACTCGGGATCTGTTTCGATGTCCTGCCAGAGCTGGTAAGCCAGCCGGTCTCCTGTCCGGATTCCGGCTACATGGAGCGCATACGAGCCAAAGTGTGCTACCTCAACATCCGAGAGTATGATCACCAGCAAACGTGGCGAAAACTTGCGCATCACTTCTTTGCTGACCAGATACGTAAGTTCGTCGCCTGACGTAGGGCCCCCGCTACGAACGAAGGTCGATATTGCGTCTTCGATCGTCGAGCGCACGCGTCGGTCGAGGCGGTTTGCTCCCTCGAACACGTTCCATCCAAGGCCCTCATAATTCCCGGCTTCTAGCATCGCTTGCAATTCCGCCTCGACTCGCGCGCGATCGGCCAGATTGCCTGTCCGCCCATCACGCAGAGCATTGATGACAGCCGCTACCATAAGCTGTTTGGGAAAGATGACATTGGCACCGTACGAAGGTCCATACTCTGCGGCCGAACTGGCGCCGACCAGACTGCTAAGGGCTTTGTTGCTGGCGATCACCCATGTTTCGCTTTGCGCTACCCGCAATTTTTTGCGGAAGAATTCGAACACAGTCGGACTCGTCGGAGCATTCTTTCCCCAATCATCGACCCGTTGCCAGTTGCCCGTGAAGATACTGGATATCGCGTTGAAATGCGCCGTTACACCTTCGTTTCGAATATCGGCGAACAGCAGCGCTCGACGCAACATCTCTCCGGATAGATGAGGAATATTGACGATGCCCTCTGGAGAGAAAGTCTCGGCTCGGCGCACACCACCGAATATCACGACCACCGCCCGTTGGCCTGAACCATCGGAGTCGTGTTGTCCTCCACCTGCCAGGCCGGTGGTTGGCAAACCCAGCCCCACAAGCAGCGCTGTAGCAGAAGTCAGAAAATCGCGGCGCGACAGAACTTCAACTGGTTCTGAATGGCCCGGAATGGCGAGAGGAAGGAGTTGGTGCGGCACTCTTGCATTTTCCGATTCTCTTCCAAACGCGCAGTGATTTGGATCACATTCGTGTCCGGACTTGATCCCAGATTGCCTCACCTTTCTACAACTCGGATCCGTTGTGATCGAAATCGGTCACCTCAAATCTTGGCGGGAAAACACTTCGGCGAAAGCGCGAGCGAAGCAATCTTTCTTTGCTTGCGGAGCCTTACTGGACATAGGATAGAGAACGCAAATGGCAAAGCGGCGGAGTGGCACTCACAGGATTGCGGACCTTGCCCAGGTGTCCAGAGGCACGGTTGACAGAGCTTTACACGGGCGCGGCGGCATCAACGAGGCAACCCGCCAACGCATTCTAGAGATAGCTCGCCAAATTGGCTATAAGCCGAATCTCGCCGCTCGTGCCCTCTCAGCAAACAGGCCGACGGCCAAGATCGGGGTATGCATTCCTCGCGAGATCCACTTTTTCTATGACCAACTATGGAGCGGCGTATTGGAAGAAGCGAAACGAGTATCACAGGCGGGTGTCGAATTCATCAATCGCCCAGTCCGCAATCTCGGTCAGGGCGATGCCAAGGCATTCCAAGAATTGATGGACGACGACGTTGACGGAATCATTATCACCGCAGGAAATCCTAAGAAATTAAAACCGCTAATTGACAAGGCAGAAACAAAAGGCATTCGCGTCATTTGCGTCGATACCGATGCTTCAGAAAGCCGCCGCTCTAGTGTTGTTTACGTGGATCCCTATCTCAGCGGGTGCGTAGCGGGCGAGTTGCTGGGGAAGCTCGTTCCCTCGCGTTCAAAAGTGGTCGTTCTCGCGGGAATGCTGACGGCTGAAGATCACCGCAGGAAAGCCGAGGGTTTTTCAGAGACGTTCCCAAGACACTGCCCTGGAGGCCTGATTTCGGGCGTGATTGAGTGTCATGAAGACGAAGAAGAGAGTTTTAAAAAAACTCTGGATTTACTACGGCGCAATCTTGACCTCGCGGGGATTTACGTCAACACAGTCAACTGTTTACCTGTTTGTCGCGCTGTCGAAACAGCAAGAGTGGAAGGGAAGGTCAAGGTGATCACGACCGATCTTTTCCGGGAGATGTCTCCTTACTTCGAAAAGGGCACAATTGCTGCGTCGATTTATCACCAACCACACCGGCAAGGACAAATCGCTGTCAGAATGATGGCAGATCACCTCATATCAAAAATCGACTTCCCGCCCAGCGTTCCTCTGAGCCCGGCGGTGGTGATGTCCTCCAATATGCATCTCTTCAGAGAAATGCGCCCAAGCAACTCGCATCCCGCCGACGGCCGGAGTAGCGCATTGCTTGATTCCGAGTTATAGTCGCCGTGAAAACGCAAGGTTTAGTGACACTCGAAGCCGAACTTGTCGCGGGCTTGCGGGCAAACTCCTCTGCTCGGCCCTAGTCTCTTAAAAAGTGCTTGACAAATTGCGCGCTAAGGGCGCATCGTGCACGTGCACGATTTAACCGTTCACGTGCACGCTTATTTCGAAGATCAGAGAGTCACGCCTGCCGATCGGCTCAGGAGGGCACCATGTCGATTGCGAATTTTCCGTCGACCAACACTCGAATCGCGCTGTTGTTCTTGGCCGGACTGCTCTCGCCCGGAATCGCCGCGGCTCAAGTCGACATGGGCTCGATCTCGGGCATCATCCGTGATCCAACCGGAGCGGGAATTGAGAGTGCCAAAGTCGTGCTGACGAATGCGGACACCAATATCTCCGTCTCCACTAACGCGGGGTCGGAGGGGCAGTACACATTCTCACCCGTGAAGGCTGGGCACTACTCCTTGTCGGCATCCGCGGCGGGGTTTCGAACCGTTAAACAAAACAACGTCACCCTTGATGTGCAACAGAAGCTGGAGGTAGACATCTCGCTGAGTGTCGGCCAAGTGACGGAAACGGTTGTCGTCGACGCGGCACCCCCTCTGCTCCAGACTCTCGACGCATCCGTCGGCCAAGTGGTCGAGGAGAAGGCAATCAATGCTCTGCCGCTCAACGGCCGAAATTTCACCTTTCTTGCCCAACTCTCCGCAGGCGTAACCCAAGGGCAGCAGGATACGCGCGGTTTGGGCGCCAGTGGCAGCTTTGCGGCAAACGGTTTGCGGCCCGCACAGAACAACTACCTCCTCGATGGCATGGACAACAATACCAACCTTGTCGATTTCTTAAACGGTACTGCCTATTCTGTAAAGCCACCGGTGGATGCCGTTCAGGAGTTCAAGGTCGAGACGAACAATTATAGTGCGGAGTCTGGCCGGTCAGCGGGAGCGGTATTGAACGCGACGCTAAAGTCCGGGACGAATGCGTTCCACGGTGCAGTTTGGGAATTTCTGCGGAACGATAAATTTGATGCGGCTAACTACTTTGAGCAGGGCGTCAAGAAAGGCGAATTCCGTGAGAATCAGTTCGGAGGTCAGCTTGGAGGCCCAATCATCCATAATCGAACGTTCTTTTTTATGGATTACGAAGGCACCCGCATTCGGCAAGCCAATCCTTATGTAAGCACCGTGCCCACAGCATTGGAACGAAGCAGCGGTTACACAAATCTCTCGGACTTGCTCAGCCAGGGACCTGATCCGAGCAGTTGCATGCAAAACCCGGGCCAATCAGGCTGTGTGGCAGACGTTCTAGGGAACGGATATACGCTGGGACAGGTTTTCGATCCTTCGACCACCCGCCCCGCAGGTGCCGGCTTCGTTCGCGATCCGTTCCCCGGCAACATCATTCCGGCAGACCGCTTGGATCCCAACGCGATCAACCTCCTGAATTTGTTTCCCGCTCCGAACAACCCGGGACTGTTCAATAACTACACTTCGAACCCGGCCATCAACAATGATACCGATCAATTCGATGTACGCGTAGACCACAGCTTCACATCGAAGGACAACACCTTCGGGCGTCTCAGCTACGTCAGGAACCCAGACCTCATTCCTGGACCATTTGGAGGCATCGCCGATGGGGGCGCGTTCTATGCAGGGAGTCAGTTCACAACTTCGTGGAACTCGGCGCTGAGTGAAACCCACCAGTTTTCACCTACCTTTTTCAACGAGGTTCGCTTCGGATACAACAATTTGAGCGCGTCGCGGGTTCAGCCCAATGCCAACACAGAAGGAATTCCTCAGCAGTTTGGCATACAGGGAGTACCACAGGGGAACTCGAATGGCGGTCTCGGTGCCATCTACTTCACCGGACTTAACTATCTCGGCAGCAGCCAGTATTTGCCTTCGATTGAACTGAGCACTACGTCGCAAATTACTGACAACGTGACCAAATCCCTTGGGCGGCACTCATTCAAAGCGGGATTCCAATGGCAACGCCTAGGTTTTTCGATTCTGCAACCGATCGCAGGCAGAGGAACGTGGTCCTTTAGCGGTCTCTATACGGAGGTCGCGACCACGAGTGGAGGGAACACGGGGCTTGCTCAGATGCTCCTAACACCCATTCCTGGAACCGTGTCCGGCGCCGCTGATTACGTCGGAGGTGCGGATTCAGTTAGCGCGTCCAATATTGCGAACACGTCACAGAAGCATGAATATTATGCCGGCTACTTTCAGGATGACTTCAAAATCACCCCGAAGCTGACCCTTAACCTAGGCTTGCGCTATGAATACTTCGGCCAGTTGATAGAAAACTACGGCAACCAGTCGAACTTCATCCCGAACTTTGTCGGTCCCGCGCATAATGGCCATTCAACGTTCTTGTTGACGCAGAAACGCTGTAATACTCCATTTTCCTCGGATTTCATGGCGGCAGCCGCCACAGATGGAATTGATATCGTCTGCTCAGGCCAGTCGGGTCTCGGTGTATCGCAGAAACGTAATTTCTCTCCGCGAGTTGGCTTTGCGTATCAACTTACACCTAAGTTGGTAGCGCGAGGTGGATACGGGATCTTCTATGGCGGTTTCGAGAATTCCGTGGTTGGAACCTATTTCGACTTCCCCTTCCAATACTCGCTGGGCTATGGCTATCAGGTGCCCAATGCGCCGATTACGTTCAGCAACGGATCCATTGCCACGCTTGAAACAGGAATCACCGGCATACCGTTGACGCCGGCCTCGGTTCAACCTGGGGGCGTATCGTTCACAGGGGAGGACTACCACATGCCCACTCCTTACACCCAGGGTTACAACCTGACGTTGCAATACGCCTTAAGTGCTAATGATACGGTGCAGTTAGGCTACGTTGGCAACAACGTCCATCATATGGGCACGTATGTCAACCCGAATACGCCCCAGGAGATACTCCCGCCCGGACTTAGTCCGCTGTCGTATTCTCCGTATCCTGATTTCTCGTCTTACATGACCTACTCCACCTTTTCAGGTAATAGCCACTACAATTCTCTGCAAGCCAATTACGAACGTCGAATTGGCCATGGCTTAAGCGTTCTCGGGAATTTTACTTGGGCCAGTTGCATGAATGATGCAACGGACGTGCTAAATCCAACGGCGCTATTTATCTACCGTGCTCCGTTCCTGCCGCGTTTTGGAATTCATGGTGATTTTTCACGCTGTGATTTCGACATTAACAAGGTGGTTCACTTCAGCGGGATGTATGAACTGCCTTTCGGCCATGGCAGACATTTCCTGGGCGGTAGTAGCGGCTTCCTCAATGCAGTGGTGGGCGGCTGGAATGCGAATTGGATTGTGACTCTGCAAGACGGCCAACCCGGCACGGTTCCGTGTGCGATCGCAACTACTTCGGGCTTCGGTTGCTATGCATTGAAGGTTCCCGGGGTGGATCTGTACGCCGGTAAACACAATCAGGATCAATGGATGAATGCGGCAGCCTTCCAGACGCCCCCAGTCGCTACGACGATAGGGCAAACTGATTACAGCCCTTTGGGCGGCGGGCCTGCCCAATTCCGTGGGCCGGGTTTCCATCGCATGGACTTCTCGCTTTTCAAACAGTTCCAGTTAACTGAACGCTTCAGGATGGAGTTTCGTTCCGAGTTCTTCAACCTGACGAATCATCCGAACTTTTCGAATCCAGGATACGGCCTGAACGGAGTGCCAGCAGCACCAGGAGCGCTGAATTACAACAATCCCACGAACTTCGGAAAAATTACTTCGACTCGCGATGGCCAAAACGATCAGCGCGAGATTCAGTTCGCGCTGAAGCTGTATTTCTGAGAGTGGACGGCTGGTTTCGCACTCAAGTCGAGACGAAGATTGACCTCGGCCAATACGAGTCAGAATTCGCGTAAATCCCCACTCAAGCTAAATCGGGGCTTGACTGGGCCATCAAGCTTCGAAAGGGAAAAGAACATGCTTCGCGTGATTTGCGGGTTGTCGTCGGTTCTGTGCCTATTCGTTTCGGTTGCTCTTGGTGCATCCGACACTCCCGGCAAAATTGAACTGTCGGACAACTGGAAATTATCGGCTGCCAAGGATGCTGGGGGAGAAGGTGCAGCAATCTCTCAGTCCGATTATCAAGATCAAGCGTGGCATCCGATTCGCCGGATGCCCGCGACCGTGCTCGAGATCCTGCAGGAGGACGGCGTCTATCGCGACCTGTATGTCGGCCAGAACATGTTGGAAAAAGTGCCGCAGGATTTGTACAAGCAGGACTGGTGGTACAGAACCGTTTTCATGGCACCGGAGGGTTTCTCGGCCTTTAGGCTCGAATTTCCGGGCATCAACTACCGCGCGGAAGTATGGATCAATGGGCAAAAGGCGGCGGACGACAAGCAGATCGTGGGGATGTATGCCGCCCATGAAATCAACGTAACGCAGTGGATCAAGCCGGGTGCGACGAATGCGTTAGCTGTCAAAGTGACACCGGAGCGATTGATTCAGGATGTTGATGGTGTGGAACTTGCCGATAGCTGGTTTGACTGGATCAACTGGAAATACCTCGGATACAAGGGTAAGTACACCCGGGAGCACATGTTCGATGCGTCGTTCGTGCCCGACCGAAATGCGGGAATCTGGAAACCAGTTTATTTGAAAGCTACGGGCGATGTCGCGATCGACAGTCCGGCGGTCAACACAGACGTTGCCATCCCGCAGGCGACTGCGCGCCTCACAGTCTATGCGAGCTTACATAACTTCGCCGCACACGAAACCAGCGGGGTATTGAAGGCAACGATTTCTCGAAAAGGCAAGCCGACGATTGAAGTCGAGCAAAACCTCACTCTCGCACCCGGCGAGGCGCGCGAAGCTTCGTTTGATCCAGAAAAATATCCCGGCTTGGTCGTAAGCAATCCCGATCTCTGGTGGCCGTACACCATGGGTCAACCCTCGCTCTACGATCTCAGTCTGGAATTCATGCAGGATCAGAAATCTTCGGACCGTTCTCACATTCGCTTCGGCATTCGCAGTATTACGCAACATCGCGACCATGACGAACAATTTCCTGACGTAGGCAAAGGCGGAAATTTCTATCTTCAAGTTAACGGCCGAGACTTCCTGGTGCGTGGTGGGGATTACACCCCAGACCTGCTGTATCGTTACGATCCCGAGCGCGAAGCGGAAATCCTGAGGTATGTAAAGGACCTCGGGATCAACATGCTGCGCTCGGAGTCGAAGCTCTCCAGCGAGCACATTGTCGACCTCGCCGACGAAGAAGGTATTCCCTTGATGTTTGGTTGGATGTGCTGCAATCAATGGGAGAAATGGGACCAGTGGAGCGAAGAAGACTATCGCGTCGCAAACGACAGTCTTCGTTCTCAGGCACTCAGGCTGCGGTCGCACGCTTCGATGTTCATCTGGGCCAATGGAAGCGATGGCCTTCCACCGGAGCCGGTTCGCAACCAATATCACAAAATCCTCTCCGAGGTGCACTGGCCAGACGCGGTCGTTGATACGGTCTCATCGTTTGCCAAAGATGCTAAAGGCGAGCGCATTTGGGACGGCATCATCATGGAGGGCCCGTACAGTTGGCGTCCTCCGGCGTACTGGTTCAGCGGGAAATATCCGCCGTCTCGGGGGTCTTGCGCCGAGCAGGGCGACAACGAGAGCATCCCCACGTTGGAAAGCCTGAAGCAATTTATCCCCGCCGATAAGCTGTGGCCGATCAATGACACTTGGTTCTTCCACGCCGGGGCGATTAAGAACACCAATGTGCTGATGAACGTACAGCGCGCCGTCAACCGGCGGTACGGAACCTCCGGCGGCGTGGAGGAGTTTGTGCGGAAAGCCCAACTTTCGCACTACGAGAACACTCGCGCTCAATTCGAGAACTTTGCTGCCAGCGGCTGGGCGAATCACAAGATGACTCTCTACTGGATGTTAAATAGCCACTGGCCATCGTTCTACGGCCACATCATCGATTACTATCTCAGCCCCGGAGGCGCGTACTACGGCGCCAAGAAAGGGTTGCGGCCGCTATCTGTGGTTTTCGATGCCTACGCAATGGGCGATCACAGCCGGGCAAGGATCATCGTGTTCAATCAAACACCTGAGGATGTTCAAGGCCTCCGCGTGCGTGTACGCACTTACGATCTAAATGGCAAGACGGTTGACGACCATTCCGCCGACAGCATCCAAGTCCCCTTGAATGGCCCAACTCAAGTGATGACCCTGCCTCGGTATCCCCAGAGCACTCCAGTGTTCTTTGTGCGCTGTCAGTTGCTTGATGGTTCCGGAACGCTACTCGTAGATAACACCTATTGGCAATCGCAGAAAGACGACGATATGGGAGACCGGAAGAATGATGATTCCTTCGATCTCAAGCAAGACAGCTGGGCGGACATGACAGCGCTGAATACCATGCCGCGGGTGCAATTGGAAGTCAGCGCTCGACAGACCAAGACCGAGAGCGGAACCCAAGTAGCAATCCGGTTACATAACCCGTCCGATCACATCGCGTTCTTCGAACGGGCGAAAGTTTCTGCTACGCAAGATGGAAACGAGATTCTTCCGATTCGTTACGACGACAATTACATCACGGTGTATCCGGGCGAAACTGCCGAGATTCATGCCACGCTGCCGAAGTCGGCAGATGCACATTGGATTGGGCTGGAAGGATACAACACACCTGCGACTTGGGCTCACATTCAGTAACAGTTCGCGAGGAACGCTCTTTAACAGGACATGAATAGGAGTCATCAAGAGTCTTAACCGCTGATATGGACGGAAAACAATCGGGTTTGGCTTCCTCTTATTATTACGTTGACGCTAGAGAACTGCGGCGCTGGTGCGCGATTCCCGCAACGAAACTAGTTGGGCATCCGGAGTTACGTGTTCCTTACCGCCAAGTCGCCGACTCGAAAGAGATGGGTGCCTTAATGGCGAGGGAGTTGGCCGGCGTCGTTGAGGAAAACAATAAGCAAGGGCAAGAAACACGGGCCATTATTCCTTGTGGGCCTACCTGTTGGTACGAACCATTTCGGTCTTTGGTAAATACTCGTGGGGTATCGCTCAAGAAACTGGTTGTCTTTCATATGGACGAATGTCTGGATTGGCAAGGCGATCAGCTGCCGACAGGGCATCCCTACAATTTCAGAGCCTTTATGGAGCGGCACTTCTATGGAGGCATCCTGCCAGAACTTGCCGTCCCGGAGGATCAACGCTTTTGGCTACTTCCCGCGACGATGGAACGAGTCCGGTCTGCCATCAACGAGGCGCCGGTAGATATCACGGTGGGCGGCTGGGGGCAGGATGGACATGTTGCTTACAACCAAGCCCGGCGTCACCCCTTTCACCATGTGACGTTAGAGGGCGTTGCAAATTCCACGATACGCATTCAAGAAAACAACATCGACACGATCATTGCGCTTGCGCAGAGGACGTTCGGTGCTGCCTACCAATTCGTGCCGCCCATGTCGATTACGTTGGGAGTGCGCGAGTGCCTTTCTGCCAAGAAGGTTCGAGTCTATAGCGACACGGGGGCTTGGAAACAAACGGCGCTGCGGGTTGCGTTGTTCAGTCCGCCGACACCGGAATATCCGATGACTTTGTTGCAGACTCATCCTGACGCCATCGTAACTGCAACACTGGAAACCGCGCGCCACTCCATTAGCGAGAATCCCGAGTGGGAGTTGTTCTGACCTTATGCTCGCACTGCGCGCAAACGCGGAACACGGCTTTACGTGCGCCATCGGCATCGGCGGCATTGGCGCGGGGATGGTGTATGCGCTCCAGGGCGACCACGAACTGGGCCGGAACGAGAGCAGACTGGGAGAATTACTGGATGCGCGCGATTACTGCAAGTTGCATATCGCCCTGCACTACATCGCCCGTCTGATGGGCTCTCGTGACACGGTAGAGTCGTTTCGGGTTTGGCCGGTTGGGGTGGTCGGCAGCGATGAAGCTGGACGTCAGATCCTCAAAGAGATGAATGCGGCGGGAATGGACACGCGGTTTGTGCGGACTCACACCGAATTGAGAACCCCTTTCAGTGTCTGCTTTATGTATCCCGATGGGTCGGGTGGAAACATTACTAGCAGTAACTCCGCCGCAGCCGCTTTGGCTGTGGAAGATTTGAGAGCGGCCGCGCCCTTGATGAAAGGGGCTGGCTCGCGGGGGATTGCGCTCTGCGCTCCAGAGGTTCCATTGGAGTTGCGCCGGGATTTTCTTCAATTGGCATCGGATTGCCGTAACTATCGCGCTTGCTCATTCGTGCTTGGCGAAATTGATCAGGCAAGAGCAATGGGATTGATTGACCTCGCTGACCTTTTGGCCCTAAACCTGGAGGAGGCTTCGGCCCTTCTGGGGGATCGTCCCGGCGACGTTCTCGACGACGACCTTTTAACGGAGCGTGCAAGTGCGCTGACTGTCATTCGCCCTCGGTTACGCCTGACAATTAGCGCCGGGCGAAAAGGAGCTTATGCTTTCGAGGGAGGTCGTTGGCAATTCTGCCCCGCTCCAGTGCTGCAACCAGCATCCACCGCGGGTGCCGGAGATGCGCTCATGGCAGGCGTCCTTTGTGGGTTGGCGGCCGGCCTTCCCTTTATTATCCCAAACGGGTATGGCAGTTCTTTCTCCAGCCGAGCCTTGCTGACGGCGCTGGATTTGGGCGTTCTGAATGGGAGCTTCAGCGTCACTTCGCCACACACCATCCACCCGGACGCGTCAGTGGACAACTTATTCGCCTTTGGGTCATTGCACGGCGCATCCATTGCCGAGTCGATTCGGTCTGTGTGTTACGAATGCGAACAGACTTTGGATGTGAGCGTTACAGACGTTTCGTAGGCCGGAGTCGAGCACCTGGTCATGCCCACATCTTCGACGGAAACCACGAACCCGCCACACCTTCGCCGCGCGTTGAGTTTGTGGGATTTGATCCTCTACGGGCTCGTTGTCATTCAACCGACTGCGCCTATGCCCGTGTACGGAGTCATGAGCACCCGATCTCACGGGTACGCCGTAATCACCGTGCTGCTCGCGATGGTCGCCATGCTTTTTACCGCGATCAGCTATGGCAGAATGGCCTCCGCCTATCCGAGCGCCGGCTCTGCGTTCACCTATGTAGGTCGCGAGATTCATCCAGCGCTCGGTTATATAACAGGCTGGTGCATGGTGATGGACTACGTCCTCAATCCACTTATCTGCACCATCCTCTGCAGTAAGTTCGCAATCAACTTCTTTCCGGAAATCCCGTTCGCGGTATGGGTGCTTGCTTTCGTCGCTTTATTCACCTTTTTGAACGTGCAAGGTATCGAGACTTCAGCGCATATCAACTTAACGCTGGTTGCTGTAATGGGTGTCGTGATTGTTGTGTTCTTGGCGGCCGCCGCCCGGTACATACATGCGGCACCGCATGATGGAGTTGCCTTCTTTACCCGCCCTTTTTTCGACCCGAAGACTTTCTCCGTGCGAGCCATCATGGGAGGGACCTCTCTGGCAGTCCTCACTTACATCGGCTTCGACGGGATCTCAACATTATCCGAGGAAGCAAGGAACCCCCGCCGCAACATCCTGCTGGCCACCGTTCTGGTGTGTCTGCTCACCGGGCTCTTGGCATCAATCCAGGTCTACGCAGCTCAGCTGGTTTGGCCTGGCACTCAGGGCTTTCCTGATGTTGATACAGCGTTCGTCTTCGTTGCGGGAAGAGCCGGTGGCCGCTGGCTATTTACATTGATCAACGTCACGCTTCTGGTGGCAACTGTCGGTTCGGCACTTGGCGCGCAATTGGGTGCTGCGCGACTGCTTTACGGAATGGGACGTAGCAACGCTCTGCCGCGCAGGTTCTTTGGGGCGATCGAGCCTAAGAAGCGCATTCCCCGAAACAACGTGTTGCTTGTCGGAGCAATTGCACTGTTCGGTGCCATGTGCCTGAGCTTCGAGCGGGGTGTGGAATTGCTGAATTTCGGTGCTCTGCTAGCCTTTATGGGCGTCAATATCGCGGCATTAGCCCGTTTTTACTTTCGCGCAACCCACAGGCGCTGGTTTGATTTTGTCTCGCCGACAGCGGGTTTCCTGATTTGCATGCTGATATGGTTGAGCCTGAGTTGGCGCGCCAAACTGCTGGGAATCCTTTGGATGATCGTAGGTATGGCCTACGGTGCCTATAACACACGTGGGTTCCGGCGGGAACTGGTTACTTTCGAAATTCCGGCTGATGACAGTGAGTCCAGAACGATCGCGGCCGATAGATCTAGTGCAGATTCTCGTCGAGTGGTGCTGAATGACTAAGGCACGGAAGACTTAAAAGAGGATTGAAGATCATGACGCGAAGATGGTTTCGTATGCTGTCAGTCTTTCTCCCGGCGATCGGCTGTTTGCTTTGGACTGGGCCCCGGTCGGTGGCTCAGTTGTGGGAGGTTCCACCTCTGCCTCCTGTCAAATACGCGCAAGCTGCGGACGGCATCACTGCCACGATTGGGAACGAGAGCCTGCACATTTCCGTTTGCCGTCCTGGCGTAATCCATTTCGTTGCTACACCCGAACCACTCGACGATGTTAAGCCCGAACGGCCATGGGTGCTCGATCCGAGTAATTCCTGTCCAGGTGCAAAATTCCAGTTCTTACAAACCGCTGATGCAGCGATCCTCCTCACAGCTTCTCTTCGGATTGAGCTCTCTTTAAAGTGGGGGAACGTGCAGTACAGCACTGCCGGCAGCGCCCTACTGTTACGTGAGCGAAACTCGATTCCGCGCACGTATGAGCCCACCAATCTGAACGGCGAGAACACCTTCCACGTTGAAGACAGGTTCTCACCCGAGTCCACGGAGGCTTTCTATGGTCTCGGTCAACATCAAAATGGAATGTTCAACTACCGTGGCGCGACCGTAGAACTAGGGCAGAACAATACCGATGTCGCGATTCCCTTGCTTCTTTCCAGCAATGGCTATGGATTGATGTGGAACACCGCATCGCTGACTTATTTGGACAATCGCTTCCCACTTGAATTGAACCTGTACTCACTCGCGGGCCATTCCATTGACTACTACTTCATCTACGGTCCCGAGCCGGACGAGATTATCCATGAGTACCGAAACCTCACCGGGCACACGCCCCTGCTTCCCAAGTGGGCCTATGGTTTTTTTCAGTCGAAGGATCGCTACGTCTCGCAGGATGAGGTCTTGAGGATTGCAGGCCGCTATCGCAAGGAACACATCCCGCTGGATGCGATTGTGCAGGACTGGTACTGGTGGAAGACAGAGGGAGATCCGATCTTCAATTCGAACTTCACCGACGTCCCCGGCGAATTGAGTCAACTGCACGATCAGCACATTCACGCCATGCTCTCGGTCTGGGGGCTGTTCGACACCAAGGCTGAGAATTACAAGCGCCTTGAGGCGCAGAAGTTTTTCGTGCCCAATGCGCATGTCTATGACGCTACCAATTCCAGTGCTCGTGCTTTTTATTGGAGCAATCTAGTAGGCAAACTCTTCTCGCAAGGCTGGGATGCATTTTGGCTCGACAGCGCGGAGCCCGAAGAATATTGGCCGCATATGGGAGACGCGATTCTCCAGAACAAACAGATTGCGATGGGGAATGGTGCAGAGTACACGAACGTATTTCCGTTCATGCACACCACAGGAATCCAGCAACACTGGAGGGCAACAACAAATCGCAAGCGGGTCTTTCTGTTGACCCGATCAGCCTTCCTCGGGCAGCAGCGGGTTGGTGCAACGGTGTGGTCGGGAGATGTTTATAGCTCGTATTGGGGCCTAAAGCATCAGGTCGCCGCCGGTCTCAATTTTGCCCTCTCCGGCTACCCCTACTGGACGACCGATATAGGTGGTTACTGGCCACTGCACGAAAAACCGCTTGATGATCCGAAATTTCAAGAGCTCTATGCCCGTTGGTTCGAGTATGGAGTTTTCTGTCCGATTTTCCGCACGCATGGACACAGACCCGAAAACGAGATCTGGTCCTTCGACAAAGTTAAGCCGATCCTAATCGACTTTGACAAGCTCCGGTACCGCCTGATGCCGTACATCTACTCCCTCGCATGGCGGGTAACGAAGGATGACTACACCATCCAGCGACCCCTCATCATGGATTGGCGCATGGATCCGAGAGTTCGTGACATTGGCGATCAGTTCATGTTTGGACCTTCCATCCTTGTCACTCCCGTGCTGGAAGCCGATGCGAGTCACAGAACTCTGTACCTGCCAGAGTCGCCCGCGTGGTACGACTTCTGGACTGGAGACTCGCAGCCGGGTGGCCATGCAATTGAGGCCAGCACTGCATTCGACCGCATTCCACTCTTCGTCCGCGCGGGGTCGATTCTCCCCCTCGGGCCCGAAATTGAGTACGCCGATGAAAAGCCTGCGGGGCCAATAGAGCTGCGCGTCTACCCAGGAGCGGATGGCAACTTTGAGCTGTACCAGGACGCGGGTGACAGCTACGACTACGAAAGCGGAGCTCACGCCGTCATCACTTTGCATTGGTCCGAACAGTCCCGGACTCTGACAATTGGCGACCGCCAAGGCAGTTATCCCGAGATGCCTGCACGGATCCAGTTCAACATTGTTTGGGTTTCCGCTAACCACGGCTCGGGGCGAGCACCCGTTGAAAGCCCGGACAAAGCGGTTGAGTACACGGGAAAGGCAATATCGGTGCAAGCGCCCTGAATCTCGAACCAGAGAACGCCGACGGACAAAACGTGGAGGCGCCAAGAAATGCAGGACCTTACCGGAACCAGCACAGTGAAAGCCGAAGAAGTCGAATACCAGAAATGGAAGAGGGCCTTCAGGACCTACAACGACACAGTGCAACTTATCGTTCTGACAGAAGTCGGGCCGCGCATCCTTCTTTTTGGCTTTTTGGGAGAAGGCAACGAGTTTCACGAGATTCCCGAGCACTCCGGAAAATGCGGCGATCAGACCTTTAGAGTTCATGGAGGACACCGCCTATGGGTAGCACCAGAAATTGAGCGCACGTACTACCCCGATAACGTTCCTGTTTCAGTGCATCGGCAAAATGATTCTTTTGTTTTTACGGCTCCTCCGGAATCCATTCCTCCCGGCACAAACCTGCAAAAGGAGATTGAGATCAAACTCTCGGAAACTGGAGCGCGCGTTACAGTCACGCATCGCATCCGCAATCTGGGTCTGGAATCCACAGAGATGGCCCCCTGGGCGCTCTCTGTCATGGCGTCGGGTGGGACAGCAATTGTTCCACTTCCACCGCGTGCGCGCATGTCGCGCGGCAGACTGCTGCCGGAAGGAGTGTTTGCTCTTTGGTGCTACACGGATTTGGCGGACCCGCGATGGAAGATCGGCACGAACTATATTCAACTGCAGCAGTCCAGCAGTTGCGCAGGTGAATTCAAAGAGCAGATGGGCGGAATTTTCAATCCGTCCGGCTGGGGCGCTTACTTCCGCAGGGGCCACTTATTTATCAAAAAGGCCAAAGTCGAGAAGAACGCAAAATATCCGGATTTCGGTTGCAACTTCGAGCTGTATACGGACCTGCACTCGCTCGAACTGGAAACCTTGGGACCCCTTCAGCATTTGGAGCCAGGAGACACGGCAGAACACACTGAGCATTGGTCGCTCTTTAAGGGTATCCAGCCCGGCACGGACGAGAACTGGATAGATTCAGTCATTTTGCCAGCTGTGCAAAGTGTAAGTTGAAATGGCGCTGTGATCACTCAATCTCTGCCCCCGGCTCATTAACTTCAAATTAAGTTCGGCCGTTAGCTTGTGAAAATCCGCGGCAGACCTTTGGCTGCACGTTTGATCTTCACGCTTAGAGAGGACAAATGGAAAAACGATACGGTCCATATGCATGGCGAGAATATGAATTAGCGCGCATTTTGGCTATTGGCTACCTGTTCCTGAGTCTCGGGCACCTAGTTCTTTCTCAGACAACATTCGAGAGAAATTCTGTTCCTCATGCTCCTATGGGTTGGAACTCCTGGAACAGTTTCGCAAACATCGTCAATTCTGAGATCGTCCAGCAGCAGGCCAAGGCTATGGCGACGAACGGAATGAAAGAAGGCGGATACGAGTATGTCGTTATCGACGAGGGCTGGTGGCTCGGCGAGCGAGACTCGGCCGGCAATATCGTTGTGAACCCGAAGCAATGGCCTGCACTCAGCCCTGGCCAGAAAGATGGCGACATGTCCAACATCGCCGCCTACATCCATAGCTTGGGATTGAAAGCCGGAATTTACACCGACGCGGGTCGCGACGGCTGCAGCATGTACCCTGATTCCGGGCCGAAGTACATGAATACCGGCAGCGAGGGGCATTACGAACAGGACTTTCTGCAGTTCTCGAAATGGGGCTTTGATTATGTCAAGGTGGACTGGTGCGGTGGCGCGAAGGAAAAGCGCTCCGGCGCGGTTCAGTATGCCGAGGTGGCCCGCGCCATCCAGCGCGCTCAAGAGACAACTGGACGTCCTCTTTTCTTCTCCATTTGCGAGTGGGGAAGCCAGAATCCCTGGTTCTGGGCGCCCGGAGTGGGTGGAATCGAGAGCACAGTCTGGCGCACGGGCGGCGATATCATCCCTCCGGTTGTCGAATCCCTGCATGATCCGGAACATGATAAACGCGTCATCACTCTGCAGAACGTCCTCGATTCGTTCGACACTGGAATGCATCCGGAAGCGCAGCACACGGGCTACTACAACGATCTAGACATGATGGTAATGGGCATGCGCGGAATGAGCGACAGCATGGATCGTATTCACATGGGCCTGTGGGCGATCGCGAGTGCGCCGCTTATGGTCGGTTCGGACTTGACGCGGCTCTCTCCGGCAGCCTTGTCGCTGCTGACGAACAAAGAGGCGCTCGCGATTCACAATGACTCATACGCTCTTCAACCTGTCAAAGTCGCCGAACCCACAGCTGGCGTGCAGGTTTGGGCGAAGCCGATGGCAGTTGCGGGAAGGCGAGCAGTCGCCATACTGAACCGTACAGACGCCGCCGTGCATGTGAACGTTGATTGGGGCAAACTTGGCCTGGATGGCGTTCCGCAATCGGCACGGGACGTGTGGAGCGGTCGCGAGATCGCGGCCGACTCGGTGTTTTCGGTGCCGGCACACGATCTCGAACTGCTGTGGGTTGCCGGCCAAGACAAGGAAGCAGCTGAGTACGTTGCAACCAAATCGGAAATCAACGGCATTCAAGCGACCAGCGGTCCGACTTTCGCCCGGCTAAAATACATGAACACCTCGGGCCGCGGTCTAATAATCCGCGCGAGAAGCTCGTCGGGCCTTTCCACTGCTTTCGCATTACCCCCGACTGCGGAATCAACCGCCGGCACTTTCGGGTTGATTTTGCCTCACGGAACCGCTGATCTATCTTTCGACGCGCCGCCTGGGGCCATTCGCAATCTGCTTGTCTATTCATGGTGATCGTCAGCGTCTGTAGGGGACGCAATTGTACTCCGATGATGATGTAAGGCGTGTCACTCTAATTGTAGATTCCGGTACAGCTTCGGAGGGCGATTTGCTCGGCATTAAGTCCCGCACTCCCAGCGCGGGCGGAGCCGGCTGGAATCGAGGATTGTGGTACACGCTCATCGGACTGTTTCGAATCTTTAGCACAGGCTCGTTCCGGAAAGATTGTGTGCCGTGGCCACCAAAGGAGCAGGGTGGCGGCGCTCGTCGCAGCCAGCTCCGACATGGCGAGGCGATGTCCTAAATGTGCAACCATCTGCTAAACCCGCGTAAATACTGGGCCCTTGAACGAGACCGCCGACCCCGCTTACTCAGAATGTAACGCTAGTGAACGATGTAGAAGATCCAATAATTTGTAAGTTATTGAAAAGATGGCGTCCCCGGCGGGATTTGAACCCGCGTTTGCGCCGTGAAAGAACCCGGTTAACAGGTAACTGATTGAAAATACGCGACGCGGGTGGCTCCGAAAAGCGTATGAAGTAGTGGCTGGCACCGATTCGTGGACCATGATTGGACCATAAATCTCGATGAATCGAGCATCAAAGCCTTTGATCGCATCCGGTGGCGGTCCAGAAGGCTTCCCGCACTTTCAAACCATTCCTTGGCAGCGTCTCGAAGACATCGCCGCTTTGCTGCAATGGCATCGCACGGTAACAGTCACTCAGTTATTTGCACCCAATTTTCAAAGGCGTGTCTCTCCAGGACCTTGGGAATTGAGCTAATTGTCTAGGCGACGGAGAAGATCAGAGTTTGCCGTCACGTACGAATCCGGTAAGCCAATCCGAAATTTCATCGCGTATCGTTCTGAATTTATCCAGTTGCTGCTCGACCGAGACAGCCGCCGGATCCTCGAAACTGCGATGAATGCGTCGGCGACCGCCGGGGAATATGGGACACGTCTCTCGGGCATTGTCACACACCGTGAACACGTAATCGAATTCCTGACCCTGGAATTCGTCCACTGACTTTGAGCGCCCTCGTGAAATGTCGATGCCGAGTTCCGACATGACCTTTACCGAATTCGGATTCAAGCCCGCTGGACGCGTGCCTGCGCTGAAAACCTCAAAGCGATCACCTGCTATGTGACGTAACAGGCCTTCTGCCATTTGGCTACGAGCCGAATTGCCTGTGCAGAGAAACAGGACCCTTTGACGCTGAGGCACAATCATGTCGTGATTTTCTAGTGCTCGATTCCTATGTATTCCGAATACGCTGATCTCGGTTGCTGCTCCAAGGCTGCTTTGCAGGGGCTACACAGCAATAACCTAGCCTTCTTGGGTAGAACGATCGTTCGGACCAGCGGAACGCAGCCAGTAACCGGATCATCGACTACACAGATGTGTTCCGCGCATAGCGCTGCAGAGCAATGATGGCAACTACCTACGGCATCTCGGACGATTCCTGCGAGCAAGCATTCATAGCAGGACATAACCTCTTCCTTTCAGCCAACCTGCTGCACCTGGCTCTCCATCTGCACAGCCGGGAACCAGTGTCGAGTCCGGTTGCAGACACGACAAACAGACAGCATCACGGGCACTTCGACCAACACACCGACGACGGTAGCGAGCGCTGCGCCCGATCCAGGCCCAAATAAGGCAATCGCGGTCGCGACTGCTAATTCAAAGAAATTGCTTGCCCCAATCAATGCACCGGGGGCGGCTACGGAGTGCTCAACTTTGAGCAGTTTCATCAGGCCGTAAGCGAGACTGGAATTGAAGTACACCTGGATGAGGATCGGAATCGCAATCAAGACGACGTGAAGGTACCGGCCCGTGATGTTCTCTGACTGGAAAGCAAATATGCATACCAATGTCGCCAGAAGGGCGAGAATCGTAACCGGGCTGAACCTCGGCAAGAACTGCTCCTCAAACCAGTCCTTTCCTCGCGTGCGTGTTAACCAAAGTCTAAGGCTCACACCGACGCCTAGCGGAATAACGATAAAGGCGATCACCGAATACAAAAGGACCATGAACGGAACAGTGAGCGAAGACGCACCGCTTACAAGAAACCGGACAATCGGGGCAAACAGGAACAGCATGATCAAATCGTTCACTGAGACCTGGACCAGCGTGTACGCGGGATCGCCTTCCGTCAGATAGCTCCAGACAAACACCATCGCCGTGCAGGGAGCGGCGGCGAGAATGATGACGCCGGCGATGTACTGGTCTGCATCAGCAGGGCTAATCCATGCGGAGAACAGATGACGGAAGAAAACCCACCCGATCAGGGCCATGGAGAACGGCTTCACCAGCCAGTTCACAAACAGGGTGACCAGCAACCCACGCGGCTTCTGACGCACATTCAAGATCGCGCCGAAGTCCACTTTCATCATCATGGGAATGATCATCAGCCAGATCAGGACGGCGATCGGCACGTTCACCTGGCTGCCTCGTCCGAACTCCATGTTTCGAAGAGTGCGGACCATGGCTGGAGCCCACGTACCAAGGGCGAGGCCGACCGCCATACACAAGGCCACCCAGATTGTGAGATATCGCTCGAAAAAGTTCAGCCGCTTCGGCGCGGCGACCGCGGGTGAGTTTTGAACTATAGTTGCCATAGCCGTTCCTCTGACGGTTCTTCCTCTGCTCTACACGTGCGCCGTCGCGGCTTGTTTCGAGCGCTGCAACGCCGCATAGGGCCGCCATTCCGTGCGCGTGCAAGCGCCGTCCTGAATTGCCTCTTTAAGCTTGCGGGTGTCCTCGCCGAAGAGTTCTTCGTCCTTGAAAGCCTGGCGCAGGAAATCGAACAGGTACTTCTTGGCCCCGCGCGTCGGTTCGGCAAGACGGTAAAAGATCCGGAATCCATCGCGCCGATCAAGGAGTAGTCCTGAATTCTTGAGGTACTGCAAATGCCGTGAGATATTCGGCTGCGAGGTCGCAAGCACATACTGGATGTCGCAACCGCAAAGTTCACCGTGCAGCAGTAAATTTAAAATGCGCAGACGGTTACGGTCAGCCAGTCCTTTGAAATATTTTTCAAGTTCGTTCATGCTTAGCACCTTCTCCTAAACGACTTCCATCGGTTCCATCGGACGAGCGTTCTCAACGATTCCTTCAGCTTGCCACGGAATCAGGGCGGCGCGCGTCGAGAGCTCATGTTGAGTTTCATCGATGTAGCGGACTTCCAGAGCCGCCCTCTCGGCCAACACAGGGTCCCGAGTCCCCGCCGCTAAGAGGCTCTGATTGATAACCCAGGCAAATGGGTTGATGCTGGCCCGCCGCAGATCATTCTGCAGACGCTCCGCCTCATGGACGGGTGTGGCCTCTGGCAACGTAACAATCAATATCTTTGTGAAGTCTGGATCACGTAGCTGCGGAAGCAGCCGCTTCACACAATCCGGGATGTAGCTCAGATTTCTCTGGACGTCCCGGTGGTAGGCGTTCGCAGCGTCCAGCAGCAAGAGCGTGTGTCCGGTCGGCGCGGTATCAATAACCACGAAGCCGTCGTTACCTTCATCGACTCGGCGCGCAAACGCACGAAAGACGGCGATTTCCTCCGTGCATGGAGAGCGCAAGTCTTCTGCCAGCAGTGCCCGCCCTTTCTCGTCGAGGCCCTGGCCTGCTTCGGCCATGATCTCCTGGGTATAGGCAACAGTCTCTGCGGTCGGGTCTATGCGGCTGACCTGCAAACCCTGAACTTTTCCTCCAATTGCTGTCGTGATATGTCCCGCCGGATCTGTCGTCGTCAGATGCACTCTGTGTCCGAGTTTCGCGAGCTCGATCGCGATGTACGCGGCGACCGTTGTCTTGCCTACGCCGCCCTTACCCATCGTCATGATCACCCCACGGCCGCGAATTGCGAGTGTAGATACGAGTTGGGACAAGGAAGCAGGCAATGGTGGAAGGGAGTTGGGCCGAGCAGTCTCGCCGGCTCCGTTGTATTCGCCATTCGCCAATTTCTGGAGCGCTTCCACGCCAATGAGGGCTCGAGGGACGAGAGGTATCTGAATTGTCGGCAGTTCCTTCAGCCCGTCAGGCATCGCCTCGATCGCCTCGCGTCCGCGGATTTCAAGAGCCTTGGCAATTGGATCTTGGTCGACGCGCGCCCGAAAAACGCCATTTATGATGAGCCGTTGATTTTTGAGTCCCAAGGCTTCTAGCTCATTTCGGGTCCGCTCTGCTTCGTCCAATGCCGACGCCTCCGGCCGGGCAACGAGGAATACGGTGGTGCGGGCACCGTCCCCCAAAGCTTGAACTGCATTCGCGTACAGTTCTCGCTGCGCCTCTAATCCTGCAAGGGGCCCGAGGCATGAGGTTCCGCCCGTGCTGCTCTCGATAAATCCTGACCAGGCCGCCGGTAATTGCAGTAATCGGAGTGTGTGGCCGGTGGGAGCGGTATCGAAAATGACATGATCAAAATCCTCGGTCGAACGCGGGTCGCCCAGAAGTTTCGCAAACTCGTCAAAGGCTGCAATCTCGACCGTGCAGGCGCCAGATAACTGCTCTTCGATGCTCTTCACCGCGACTTCGGGCAGGAGCTGACGATAAGGTCCCACGATGCGTTCTCGATACTGGCGTGCCGCCTCTTCCGGATCAACGTTCATCCCAAGCAAACCCTTCACTCCCTCAACCGCGGTGGGCCGCCCAGCGAGTTTTGTGGAAAGCACCTCGTCCAGGTTCGACGCCGGATCTGTGCTAACCAGCAGAACTCGCTTACCCTCCTCCGCAAGACTCACAGCGGCCGCGCAAGCAATCGAGGTCTTCCCGACACCTCCCTTGCCGGTGAATAACAACGTTCGAGTCACACTACCGAGTAATTTCACAGTTCGCCTTCTTTCACTTGTGCTTTCCTGGAGTGATACCAACGAGGTCGGTATGCTTCTCTTTGAATACCGGACCCGGTTCAAACGCAACGCCGGCGTGTCTTGCAAGCTCTTCACGACTCGGGTAGCCGCCCGTGGCGATGATCTCGCCATCTAGGACCAGCAAAGGAAGGCATTTCATGCCGTGCGTATTCAGCGCTTTTTTGAGCGTCAGATTATGTACGAATGCGCCCGGATCTTGGGCAAGATTGATTCGGCTGACTTCGACACCCTTGCTCTTCAGCCAGTCCAAATCGGCCGCAAAGCGGACCAGCTTCGGATCGACGTTCGGTCCACAAACGCCAGTAGAACAACACATGGGTGGGTCGAATACCTCGAGCTTGTGCATGTACCTCCCTCCTTTTCTGAGCGGCGCTCATTTGTTTACGTATATTCGCCTACAAGTATAGACATATGTTAACATCCTTCGCGAGTTGCACTGTGATCTCCGTCACCCCACAGCGTGACCCGAAAGAATCACCCTATGCCTTCAGGAAAACCGAAAGTTCTGTTTCTTTGCACGGGCAATTCCGCCCGCAGCCAAATGGCTGAGGGCTATCTGCGAACTGCTGCAGGAGATCGATTCGAACCACTCAGCGCCGGCATCGAACCCAAAGGCCTCAACCCTCTCGCAATTGAAGCGATGCAAGAGATTGGAATTGACATCTCCCACCAAAAGTCCAAGGATGTAGTCAGCTTCCTTGGGCAATACATTCCATACATCGTCACCGTCTGCGATAATGCCAGGGAGCGCTGTCCCATCTTTCCTCGGACTTTTAAATTTCTGCATTGGAGCTTTGAGGATCCGGCGGCGGCGACTGGGTCCCACGAAGAGAAGCTCGCGGTGTTTCGCCGCGTTCGCGATGAGATCGCACACAGAATCGAGCAGGAATTCGTGGCGAGCGAAGTGGCGGAACGCTCCGGCACATGAATCTATCTGCTCACTACTGGAGATTGGCGGCTTGCTTCTTGGCAGCTGCGGCTCTGGTTGGTTGCACACAAAAGCAAGACGCCCCATTGTCGACGACAGTTCGCGAGACTTCGGAACTTAAGCTCAGGCTAGTCCCCAACGACGGCGTGCTGGTTCGGTCGCGGCAGCCGATACGTAGTGCCTCCGCTGTCAGAGCGACTTGGGAGATTCAAACCAAGTCAGACGCTATAACTTATTTCCAATTGCTTAAAAGAGAACTCGGTCCGGAGTATCACCCGACTTCGCAAACGGACTCGACATTTTCGGTAGCGAAGGAAACGCAGGGCGATTCTTATTTGGTTAGTGTCACGAGCCATCCGGGGGATGGAGGCGTTGTCGTCGAGGTGCAGTTTGTCGCCATACCCGATTGATTCATTTAGAAGCGGTCACATGCTCAGGCGTTCAATTTGACCTGGAGAGCTGCCGCCATGGCGCGAGGAAAAAGGACGGTATCGGTGATGGACACAGATCTCGGTAATGCTGCCAACAGAGCGGCGTGATTCCGTACGAAATTGAACAGACCGTTTTTGAGCTATTTTGTCGCTTTTACAGCAAATTCGGACGGGCTCCAGGAGCGAATGAGCTGGTCTTCTTCGATCCAGACCTCGACGAGCCAACGTCCCTGCGAAAAGTGGCGGCAAATGAGATGTGGAATCGGCTCGCCGACGCGATGGTGTGCAGGAGAAATGGCCCCGGAGATCGGTTACGCCATGAAACGAATCGGCTTTCTGGTCACTCCTGAGACCCAACATCTATTAACGGAACGCCAGCGCGGCGAATGGAATGCCGCGCTGGCGGAATACCAGAATGGCCCTTACTCAGTTGCAGCACGTTGGACCACAGCAACTCTTCGCGGCAGTCGGCTTCACGGCCCGAACGAAAGCACTCATGAACTTACCGTCCACCTGGGGGGCAATCGCTTCGATGTCAATCCCCTCACGAAGCAAAGTTTCCCGCGCATCTTCAGCACGATAAATGCGCGTCGGCTCCATTTCAATCTGCTCAAACCCCGCTGCTTTCAACTTGCTCCGATATTCGTTTTCTTCCAAGGCGCCAGCAATGCAGCCCACCCATGCCAGAACGCTCTGTCGAATCTCCGGCAAGATTTCGCCGCGAGTCACCACATCGGACACGGCGAAGCGTCCACCTGGCTTGAGAACCCGTAACGCCTCTCTCAAGACTTGGTCCTTGTCAGCCGAGAGATTTATAACGCAATTGGAAATGATGACGTCGACCGAATTGTCGGGTAGAGGGATGTGCTCGATCTCGCCCTTTAGAAACTCCACATTCTGGATTCCCGATTTGCGTTTGTTCTCATTGGCGAGGGCAAGCATCTCGTCTGTCATGTCGAGACCATAGGCTTTGCCCGTAGGGCCGACCCGCCTGGCAGATAGCAGTACGTCGATACCGCCACCCGAACCAAGGTCCAGTACGGTCTCACCGGGATTGAGTTGTGCCAATGCGGTGGGATTCCCGCATCCTAACGAGGCAAGCAGTGCCTCTTCGGGGATCTGGCCTATCTGCGATGCGTCGTAAAGATTGGTCGTGATCGGATCACCGCACCCGCAACCGGCGTCTGCCGAGGAATTCGTGCCACAACAGGATGCGGCGCCACCTTTCGTGACATGTAGCGCTGCTTGCCCATACTTCTCTTTAACCGCCTCTTTGATATCGACGTTGCTCATTTTCCTGCTCCTATCGAATAATTTGCACAATGGTTTCCGGTTTGACGACCTGATTGCGAGTGCAGCACTCGGAATACAAGAAACTCAATAGCTCTTGCAGTGACTCGGTGTTGGCTCTGTACCGCAAGAACGTGCTTTCGCGCTGTACCCGTACAAGATCCTCATTCTTTAGCTTTTCCAGGTGATGAGAAAGCGTTGAATTCGGGATGTTCAGCTCTTGTTGGATGTCTGCTACAACAAGCCCATCCGGATGGGCGGAAAGCAAAAGCCTCATGATCCTCAGGCGCGGTTCTGCACCCATCGCGGAAAGCATATCCGCGTACTTCGGGATTCGGTCCGGTGCCTTCTTGGATTGACCTACCATGTTTCGATATTTGCAGAAATATAGTGCAATGTCAAGAGATAATTTTCAGTGGCCCGGATCACAGCCATTCAAATCGTTCGGCGCTACACTGCAAGGGTGCCAACAGCCACTCCAGCAGACGAGGCGGAGCAGTACCGTCCAGCAATCACCCGGTACATTCGCCACCTCATCCGCGATTCTGCGGAAGCAGAAGACTTGGCTCAGGAAACATTCCTGCGTGCTCATCAGCAACGGGAAACGTTACGCGACCCTTGTGCCCTTGCAAGCTGGCTATACCAGATCGCAACGCACGTCAGCATTGACCGGATGAGGCAACGAGCACGGTCAGCAACTCGAACGCTGGAGAAACCCGTCGAGGATTTGCCGATCGTTGACCCAAAGAGGTCCCCGTTCACCATTGTTCAGCAAAGCGAGATGAGCGGCTGCGTACAACTGTATGTTGCGAAGCTGTCTGATCCATACAGAGCCGTTCTGCTACTGCACGATGCTGACGGTCTCACGGCAGAAGAGATCGCCAACCTGCTGCAGTTACCTCTCACTACAATTAAAATGCGCCTGCATCGGGCTAGACGACGACTTCAAGCGACATTGGACGAAGCCTGTGCGTTCGGACGCGACGAACGCGGCGTATATATTTGCGAACCCAAACCCAAGAGACCTTAACCTTATAGCTGTGCCGCGACTGCATTGGCCACTTCCCGTAGCCCGCCGCTCAGAAACCGTGCAGACCTTGCCAGTCGCCAATGCCGCTAGACGTGATTCGCTCCCCTGGTGGACTGCGGTCCACAGCAGCGAAAGTGGTCTGCATCGGTCAACGTGCGATCCTTCTCCAGCATCGGCTTCACTAAGCTGCACAATCCGATTACGATGAGAGCGATGGGAAAGAGTGGCACGCCGACACCGAAGAACTCACCCAAGCCGGCGGTCAATGCGAGAATTCCCACAACGAGGCTAAAGCCGCTCATCCTTATGCCTCTGAAGAAGCGGACCGCGTTGAGTCCGAGGAGAATGAGCCCGGCAGCGATCAACCAACTGCCATGCGGGATGTGTTTCTCTGGGACTAGCCATATGGTGCCTATGGCGACCAGAAGCACTCCCCACCCAATGTCCTCGAAGCGTCGCTCCAAAGCGACTCTCTCGCTACTTGTATCAATTGCACCCTGATTTGCTTGAACAGTCATGCGTACCTCCCAATGCAGATTTCTTACGGTTCCTAGGCGGCTGTCTGTGCCGCCTCCAACCATTGCTCCCGGTGACCCAGAGGCTGCTGGCACCGTGCCAGCTCTTCGAGTTCTATAGGTAAGGACGAAATCGGGTCGAAAAAAGATACGGTTTGGTTGGCGTGCCCAAGGGAGTATCGGCCGAGTGTTCTCCTGTATCCCTTTTGCTGCAGAATTCGTCCCGTCAATATAAGAGGATTTTATGGGGCATGATGCACTGACAGGCAGATGAGAATTCCCGTGGCAAAGAAAGCCTCAATTTCGTTCGAGGAGGTATCCGACAATGAAGAATTCCGGTGAACTGACGGTGTTGGAAAAGTCAGCTGACGACCCAGCTGCCGAATGCGTTGAGGCGCAGTCTACGAATCATACTTCGGAATCTCGGCTTCAGGATCTGATCCCAATCGCGATGGTGATTGTCGGCGGCTGCGAGCCCTGTGCTGAAAGCATGGTTAACCGTGCATTGAGGCAGGGCAGCTCCTGGCAAGATGTCGATAAAACTCTGCGCATCGTCGCAGGTACGCAAGCACTTGATTGCTTTGCGAAGGCTGTCGGACCAGAAGTAATTGCCCGCATGGAAAAGCCACTCGCGGCTGGAATACGGACGTTGGAGAATGCAATACATCGCGAACGATGAACTGGCAGGCCTCACAACAGGTCCAGCTCGGAGTCCTAGAGACAGCCGTTCTCTTCGGCGTGCTTGGGTGACTCGCATCACATCATCCAGCGTTCAATTGGGTTTAGCGTGGTGTCATCCTTCCAATTGAGGGTACACATATGAAGGTCCTGACTGTGTATGCCCACCAGAATCCGAAATCGTTCTGTCACGCCGTTCTCGAAGAGTTCAGCGCAGGTCTGAAGGACGCAGGACACACGAACGATGTCGTCGATCTCTACGCCATTAACTTCGATCCTGTGATCAGAGCGAAGGACGCTCCCAATTGGCTGGACGAGAGCGTGCCCGAAGAGATGCTTGAACGAATGAATCTCAAGAATGCCCTGCTCGAGAATGCAGGTGGTCCTGTTCAACGCTTCTTCCTCCGACGTCAGATCGGCGATAAAGACTCACGCGCAATCATCAGGATGCTGCGGCAACACTACAGACCCAAAGACGTTCTGGAGCAGCAGGAGAAAGTGGCTCGCGCGGATGCGCTGGCGTTTATTTCCCCCGTGTATTTCGTGGGTTTTCCGGCGATATTGAAGGGATGGATCGAGCGTGTCTTTACGCTGGGCTTTGCCTTCGGCCTCGGGCCAGAAGGTTGGAAGGGTGATCTCGGCAGTCGAATACCCCTACTCAGACAAAAAAAGGCATTGATCATTAGCACGACCCTGTTCAACGAAGAGGCGTATCGATCCGGACTCGCGGAAGCGATGAAACGACTCATCGATGATTTCGGGTTTGCATATCCCGGAATTGAAAAGGTGGAGCACGTCTATTTCTATGCTGTCCACGGCGTTGATGATGCGATCAGGCAAGCCTATTTGGAGAGAGCATATCTGCTGGGAAAGGAATTTTCGCAAAACATCGCTGAAGTACAGCGGGCTGCGTGACAAAACCATTCGGCGTAGGAGCGATTGCAGAGAGACAAACGAAGAACGTCAAGCGCCACGCTGAATAGCAAGTAGCGTAATATCGTCAACCAGAGGGCTGTCGACAAACGAGTGAAGATCGCGCAAGCACGCTGCAATCACCTCAGAAGGACGCTGCCCCTGAGCGTCTTCCGGGAAATCCGCATACTAGGGCAGCAACTTCATGGTGCCCGCCGCAGCACCAAGGGCAAGCACCCACACAGGTGGCACCTTCCATTTAATGAGCAACAGCAGAGTGAATAGAGCAAAGGCGTAGCTTCGCCACGAAAGCAGTGTTGTCGCTCCCAACAGAATCGCAGTGCTAAGAATGAGACCAATTACCGCAGGGACAATGCCCGTCAGAAAAGCCTGTACTTCTGTTCGGTCTTTCAGTCGTTCGTATTGGTAGCACAATATGAGCATCAGAACGATGGCGGGTAGGTAAAGAGCGAGAGTGGCAACCAGTGCTCCCGATATCCCTTGAACCCGATATCCGGCGAATGTTGCCAGCACCGAAATGGGGCCGGGAGTCAGATTGCTGATTGCTACGCCGTCAATAAATTCCTGAGCCGTGAGCCAGCCTTGGTGCAGCACGAGTGTCTGGTGAAGCACGGGGATCAGAACGAATCCCCCACCAAAGAACACCAAACCGACTTTAAGAAAAGTGAGACCCAACTGAGCCAACGAGAAGCGCCCCGCAGCCGTCATTCCCTGAGAACCCAGAAATCCCAGCACGGCACCGAACGGAAGCTTTTGCTCTTCTCGATGCGCGTCCGGCGCGATGGCGGGATTCTGCTGTGTAGTCCGCGCAGATAGCTTCTGGTGTCCGAGAACGAGGCCGAGCACCCCAGATGCGGCGAGCACGTAGACGGGATTGACCTTGTACAACCCGGCTACAGTGGCAGCCGTGCACAACGCGAAGGCGAGCCATGATCGCAATGCTTTTCTCCCCATAGACCAACCCGCGCTCAGAATAAGTCCAATGACGATTGGTCCGAGACCCGCAACTGTGTTCTGTAGAGCCGGAACAGCGTGATACTCAAAGTAGAGCCACGACAGAACCAGAACGAGGACAAGAGAGGGCGCAATAAAAAGACATGCCGAGACCAACCCGCCAACGGCTCCGTATAGTCGATACCCTGTGAAGAGCGCAGTATTGACAGCAAATGGGCCGAGAACTTGGCTTAGTCCTACTCCGTGCAGAAATTCGTCAGAGTCAATAGCCCGACGCTTCCTCACGAACTCATCCTCCATAAGGGCGATGATTGCCATCCCACCGCCGAATCCGATAGCTCCGAGTTTCAGAAAGGCGAGCGCGAGGCTGCGAAGAGACGGCGGTCGGTTTGGGGATAAGGCTTCACTCACTACTGCGGATTCCTCCATTGGGGGCGATTGTACACACCCACTTTGAATCATCGCAGTCCAGCATCTTTACCGCATTGCAAGAAGTGACCTCGATCACAAATCCCTATTGGTTACCGAACTAGAATAGTTAATCGCTCCAGAAGAAGTTGCAGGCAGACGAAGAAAGGATCGGCTTTAGTTCTGGGGTGATGGGCAGGCGGGGGTTTTCAAGTGAACAAAAGCAAAACCATCCTGAGCGGTGCGGTCGTGCTTTACTTCGTTGTCTGCTTAGAAATCCTGATTATGATTAGCCCGTTCGCAGGCTTCTTTTATTCGGCGTTCAACCCGTTTCTGCTGGGGTTGGCGAACTATCGAGCGACAAAGTGGCTCAGTTCCTTTTTCTTTACCCACATGGTCGTGCCGCCGACTGATCTGCTGAAGTCAATCCGGGTCATGGGGTCAGTCCTATTCGTGCTTGGGCTCGCGATCTTCCTTGTCTGCGCGATTCAGGTTTATTCGAGCAAGTTCTTCAGGAAGGGACAGCCTGTTGTGAGGGGGCTGTACTCTTTCATCCGGCATCCGCAATATGTCGGGCTGGCTGTCGCGGGGATGGGGCTCGCGATCTTATGGCCTAGATTCCTTGTCGTTGTCCTCTGGCTCGCGATGGTATTCGTCTACTTCCTGCTCTCCAAGGATGAGGAACGCCGGATGGAAACACAGCACCCGGAAGCCTACCGGGAATACTCAGCAAGAACAGGCATGTTCCTGCCGAAGAGAATTGAAGATTCTGTTTCGCTCTCGACTGTTCCCGGCAAGGTAGCACTGTTCCTCGTGATTTCTACACTTGCGATAGGCGGGGCTTTCCTCCTGAGAAGCTACACGGTGAACCACCTTCCACTCTGGACAAGCTCGAATGTAGTCGCCCTTGCGGTTCTCCCAGAAGACGAGCCGATGATGGATCACAGGATGGGCGACATACTGAAGGTCGAAGAAGTCCAGTCCAGACTGCAACCCAACCAGCCTTATCTCGCATACTTCCTACCCACCAACTACGTGATGCAGGGACTCATTGCCAACACGGGCGGCGATTGGCAACTTTACCGAAGGCACCATTCAATCAGCAGATTTGCCGACTGGGTGTTTCACCCTTTCACCCACTTAGGCGGGACGCACCATTCGGTCTACGAACCAGCGGGGCATCTGGGACATGACATGACCGCAGGATCGGTGAGAAGAGTGATCTTCTTAAAGGTCTCCAATATTTCAGTCAGTAAAGCAGCGGATGTTTTTGCGGTTGGGGCGACAAGAACGCCTGATTTCATGGTGGACGTGGATGCGCACACCCTTACCATCCTTGACGTGAAGAGCCTGCCCGTCGAAACAGCGTGGGGCAAAGTGCCCACACCAGCGTTCTGATTACTTAGCGGAAAAGGCGGAATGACCAGTGTCAGCGTGGGCTCCTGCATGTTCAAAAGGTATACCGGGCGGACTAGGAAATTCGGAAATCTCGTATCAATGGAATCACTCGCTTGCGGCGGATGCGGCGAAAGCCTTTTTGACCAGCGGTTGATTCGCTTGGATTTAGCCGAAGCGACACTGGTTCGGGCTTTCCCTCACCTCCTCCACCCCGCTCGTTGACTTTGACTCCCCCGCATCCCTACCATTGCAGCCTGAGTGCCATGATAGGGCAGACCATCTCGCACTATCGCGTCGTCGAGAAGCTCGGCGGCGGCGGGATGGGTGTCGTCTACAAAGCCGAGGACACCGAACTCGGACGTTTCGTCGCCCTGAAGTTCCTGCCAGAAGACGTAGCCCAAGACCCGCAGGCGCTCGAACGGTTCCGCCGCGAGGCGCGTGCCGCCTCCGCGCTGAACCACCCGAACATTTGCACGATCTATGAAGTCGGCAAGGATGAAGGGCAGTCGTTCATCGCGATGGAAAATCTCGATGGGATGACGCTCAAGCATCGGATCGGTGGCAAGCCGATGAAGATTGACGACGTACTGTCGCTTGGAATTGAGATCGCCGACGCGCTCGACGCTGCCCATTCCAAAGGGATAGTCCACCGCGATATCAAGCCTGCGAATGTCTTTGTCACCGAGCGCGGGCACGCCAAGGTTCTGGACTTTGGGCTGGCGAAGGTGTCAGTTGCGTCACGAGCAGGTGCGGATGGAAATGCCCCGACCATCGAGTCCAGCGCCGAGCACTTGACCAGTCCGGGAACCGCCCTGGGAACAATTGCCTATATGTCGCCGGAGCAAGTCAGAGCCAAGGAATTGGATGCCCGAACGGACTTATTTTCGTTCGGCGCTGTTCTCTACGAGATGGCAACCACGACACTACCCTTCCGTGGTGAGAGTTCCGGTGTCATCTTCAAAGCCATTCTGGACGGGACGCCCACGCCAGCCGTGCGGCTGAATCCCGACCTTCCGCCTAAACTGCGGATCGCTCAGAGTGGGTGCAGATCACAAATCTGCCGGACTCAGCCAGCCAGCCCTCTCCCCAGACGGGCGCATGATCACATTCCTTCGCGGTCCCTCGACATTCGCCGGTTCCGGACAGGTCTACGTCAAGATGCTGCCTGAGGGCGAGGCGGTGCAGGTCACAAAGGACGAGGTTCAAAAAATGAGTCCGGTGTTTTCCCCGGACGGTTCGAAGATCGCCTACACAACAGTTGACAGCAAGCTCCACTGGGATACTTGGATCGTACCGGTTCTTGGTGGTCAGCCTCGTCTTTGGTTGCCAAATGCTTCGGGATTGGGGTGGTTTGATAAACGGAAGATACTTTTTTCCGAGATCAAGAATAATGACATGCACATGGCACTCGTGTCGGCAGACGAAAGCCGGGCCGAAGAACACGATGTCTATGTGCCTCCCAGTGACCGAGGCATGGCACATCGGTCGAGCTTGTTGCCCGACGGCAAGTGGGTACTTGTGGTAGAGATGGATCGCGGTCTCTGGCTACCTTGTAAATTGGTGGGGTTCGATAATTCCTCCGTTCGGTCGGTAGGCCCTCCGGGAGGCGGGTGTACGGCGGTTGCGTGGTCACCCGATGGCAAATGGATGTATTTCACCTCCGGCGCTAGTGGAGCCTTCCACATTTGGCGGCAGCACTTCCCCAATGGCCGACCGGAGCAAATCACGTCGGGGCCAACCGAAGAGGAAGGCATCGCTATGGCCCCCGATGGGCTTTCCTTCATTACCTCCGTTGGATCGAGACAAAGTGCCGTTTGGGTGCACGACTCAAATAGTACGCGACAGGCATCGCTCGAAGGGTTCAGTTTTGACCCGAAATTAACTCCCGACGGAAAGCGGTTGTGTTATCGAATTCTAAAAGGCGCGTTGCCTACTTCCGACCCCTCCGAATTGCGTGTATTGGACCTAGATTCCGGACGTGAGGAACCCTTGCTGCCGGGCTTTGCCGTTGTCGGAACTCCCCGTCGGACAAGCAGCCAGATTTCGGCGTGCTGACATAGCGGCGGCGATGAGACCTGGTGTTGTCCTTGATACCGGCCCTCGGAATCGCGGCGTAGTATCGAATTTCTGTCCGTCAGGATTCGTTGCCTGTCCCGGCGCAACGTGTTCGAAAAATCTGCCTGGCGGCCAATGCCGCCCTATTACCGACAAGAAGTTGGCGAGCTGATGTGGAATCGCGAGTTCATGCCCCACCCCCGTGATCGCTTGAACTTGATCCAACGGGTAGCGACCGTCAAGGCTAAATTGATGCGAGTCGCACCGCTATACCAATGAGGAGGATACCTCCTAGTGCGGCTGCCGAAACCCCAAATCCAGGCGAACGGCGATGAGCGTCTGGCAACAAGTCCCCGGTGGCCGTAAAGAGGAAGAAGCCGGATGTCACTCCGAGAATCAGCGCGAGCTGATGGGAAGGTAGGCCAGCGAGAACGACAACGGTGCCACCCAGTACGGGTGCAGCCGCGTCCGCAACAAGAAATGCCAGGTCCTTCTTGCTGGCTGAATCCCCGCGCGTCACCAGCAGAATCGTGTTTAGTCCATCGGTAATGTCATGGACGATGATGCCAACCGCAACGATGAGTCCCATCCGCCAGGAAATCATGGTGGAGGCAGCAATGGAGGCCCCGTCCATCGTGCTGTGTGCGATTAGTCCGAGCGCACTCATGCGGCCAACGTGGCGATCGGGTCCGCAGTCGCCATCCGGACAATGTTGCAACGAGAGAAAACGCTGTCCGAGATAGAAGATTAAGAATCCCACGACAGTTAGGCCGAG
>Ga0335077_10000292_pt1 | contig 53851 bp, 52 predicted proteins | sample Lox_Sample_31_FD_207151 | JGI IMG/M metagenome (GOLD analysis project Ga0335077, IMG submission 207151) | Soil microbial communities from Loxahatchee National Wildlife Refuge, Florida, United States - Lox_Sample_3.1 | ecosystem: Environmental > Terrestrial > Soil > Wetlands | place: USA... | reverse complement strand
GCCGATCATCGGGCCCCGTACGATGGACCAACTCAAAAGCAGTCTGCGCGCGCTTGAAGTTCGTCTGGACGAAATGTCCATGAAAGAGCTCGATACGATCTGGGCCGGCCCGGGCGGCGAGGCACCCGAGGCCTACGCGTGGTGATCTCGGCTTTTCTGATTGATCACACGCAGCGCCTGCTCTCAAGCTATCGGCGTTGGACGGGGCGGGATCTGATTCCGGCTTCCGGCTCGCTGGAAGAGCGGGCCCGGCACTTGTTTAACGTGCCGTTCGTCGTCATCTCGCACGGCACGGAAGAGGATCCCATTTTAAACTACGGCAATCAGGCGGCGTTGACGCTCTGGGAGATGTCGTGGGAGGAGTTCACAAAAACACCGTCGCGCCTCACGGCCGAGCCGATGGAACAGGCGGAGCGCGCAAAACTTCTGACCGAGGTGTCGAATAAAGGTTTTATGGACGGCTACCGAGGCGTGCGGATCTCCAAAACGGGCCGACGTTTTCAGGTCGAGAAGGCCGTCGTCTGGAACCTGATCGACGAGCACGATCGGTATTGCGGTCAGGCCGCGACCTTTAGCAGGTGGACATACCTATGAGGGTTTGATTCCCGAGACCGCCAGGGCCACGCCGGGGATTCGGACCTCCGCGCCGCGACGGAATCGTTCGGCCGCCCCGACCATTTTCTCATCCGCCTCTGTGCGCTTCTCCTGCGGAACCTTCTCAAACAGTCCCTGAAGCGGCGCGGCCATCTCTCTCAGACATTCCAGGTATTCCCTTTCCGAAGCAAAAACACCTTCGATCGGCACCTCTTCTTCGCGAAGATCCGTAAAACCGGCGGCCTTCATCCGGCCCTGCAGATCACCCGACCGTTCCAGATAAAAGATGCCCGGAACGGACGGATCGACCGGCGGCATCTCCATATATTCTTTGAGCACTCCCATGGGAAGCGTGATGTATGGATTCTTCTCTTTGGCCGCCCAGACCGCCGTTGCCACTCTTCCTCCGGGCTTCAGCACGCGATGCATCTCTCCAAGAGTCTTGTCCAGATGTGGGAGGAACATCAGACAGAAACGGGACGTGACCGCATCAAACCGGTCCGCTTCAAAGGACAGCGACGCAACATCGGCTTGCCGGAAGGTCACATGATTCAGTCCCCGCTTGGCTGCTTTCCGCCGGGCCACTGCAAGCATGTCCTCGGCAATGTCGATGCCGGTCACATGGCCGCTCGTTCCAACGCGCTCCGCGGCCGGGATCGCAGGGTATCCGGTTCCGCTTCCCAGATCCAGGACCTGATGGCCGGGCTCCAGGCGGGCCTTCTCCAACAGATGCCGCGTACAAGGTTCCATTCTGACATTCAACCAGGCGTCCCATTTTTCCCATGCGGCCGAAACCCGGTTCCAGTCCTTGCGTTGTGTTTCGATGAATTGGTTCGGATCAAAATGGGTCACGATGATTCTCCTTTGTAAAGACCATCCGATTTTAAATTGGGGGAACCGCGTATGTCAATAAGGCTTCAGAATTCCTTGATCGTCGAGCAGGGGGGTTTAGAGAAGGTCGGCTTGCTGGGGCTTCGGGCGATTCGGATGAAGCGGCTTGCCGAAATGCTGATAAGCCAGCGCGGTCGCGAGGCGGCCGCGGGGGGTGCGGTCGAGATATCCGCCCTGGATCAGAAAGGGCTCGTAGACGTCTTCGATCGTGTCCTTCTCCTCGCTGATCGCCGAGGCCAGCGTCTCGACGCCCACCGGCCCTCCTGCGAACTTCTCGATGATCGTGAGCAGGAGTTTCCGATCCATGGGATCGAACCCCTTCTCGTCGATCTCCATCCGGCCGAGGGCTTCGCAGGCGACGGCCTTTGTGATTCGCCCGTCCGCCTTAACCTGCGCAAAATCGCGGACGCGTTTGAGCAGCCGATTCGCAATCCGGGGCGTTCCCCGGGACCGGCGCGCGATCTCTTGCGCTCCGGCGGCGTCGACTTCAATTCCCAAAATCCGCGCCGAGCGGTTCACGATCTCTTCGAGCTCCGGGGTCAGATAGAAGTCCAGCCGGTTGATCACGCCGAACCGCTCGCGCAACGGCGAGGTGAGCAAGCCGGCCCGCGTCGTCGCGCCGATCAGGGTGAAGCGCGGCAGGGCCAGCTTGACGCTTCGCGCGGAGGGGCCCTGTCCGATCACGAGATCCAGCTGGAAATCCTCCATCGCCGGGTAGAGGATTTCTTCCACGGCCGGGTGGAGCCGGTGAATTTCGTCGATGAAAAAGACGTCCCGCTCCGAAAGATTGCTCAAAATCGCCGCGAGATCGCCCGGATGCTCCAGCGCCGGGCCGGAGGTGGCCTTGATATTGACGCCCAGCTCCCGCGCGATGATATGGGCCAGCGTCGTTTTACCGAGTCCCGGCGGTCCGTAGAAGATCACGTGATCCAGAACATCCTCCCGCTGCCGGGCGGCCTGGATATAGATCGTCAGGTTCTCCTTGAGCTTATTCTGACCGACATACTCCGCAAGCGACGTCGGACGGAGCGACGCCTCGTACGTCTTCTCTTCTTCATTCAACTGGTTCGTCAGGATGTGTTCGGGCATTTAGGTTCTTGACAAAACTTTCAGGGACTCCTTGATCAACTCTTCGATTCCCACCGGCCGGGCGGGACCGCCGTTGCCGGACCTCAACACTTTTTTCACCGCGTCTTTGGCGAGGGGCGACTTGTAACCGAGGTTGACCAGCGCCGACACCGCGTCCTCCATCCCTTGCAACTCCTTCTCTTCGGCCGGGCCGACCGCCGTCGAATCCGAGACCGCCACGGCCCGGATCTTCTCCTTTAACTCCAGCACCAGGCGCGCCGCGGTTTTTTGGCCAATGCCCGGAATCGAGCTTAGTTTCGCGACATCTCCTTGATTGACGGCCGCGACCAGTTCGGAGAGCGGAAGCCCGGACAGAATATTGATCGCCAACTTGGGTCCGATTCCGGAGACGCCCAACAACAGAAGAAAGACGTTCTTTTCTTCCCCGCTCGAGAAGCCGTAAAGCTGGAGCGCGTCCTCCCGGACATGGGTGTAGGTCCAAAGATGGACCGACTCGTGCTCGGACGGCAGCCGGTAGAAGGTCGTCAGCGGCATCATCACCTCGTAGCCCACGCCGTGGACATCCACGACGACCGACTGGGGCGTCTTTCGTTTTAAGATTCCGCTCAGCGAAGCAATCATACCGGATGTGCCCTACGCGTTTGTCAAGGCCCGGATCTTGGCCGAATGCAGATAGCAGATCGCCACGGCCAGCGCGTCGGCCGCATGGTGAGTATCGGGCGCCGTCTTGAGGTTCAGGAGACGGCCGACCATGCTCTCGACCTGATCCTTGCGGGCCGCGCCGTACCCGACCACGGCCAGTTTCACCTCGGTCGGCGCGCATTCATGCACCGGGAGCCCGCATGCCTCGGCCGCCAAGAGAGCGATGCCGCGGGCCTGTCCCAGTTTCAACGCGCTTTGAAAATTTTTGGAGACGAACGTGTTTTCGACGACAACGGCCGCCGGTCGCTGTGTCCGGAACACGACCAGCAATTCATCATATATTTTTTTGAGCCGTTTCGGAAGCGATTCCCGTGCGGCGGTCGTGATCGAACCGGAAGCGACGTACGAAAGCCGGTGATCCTCTTCGTCCACCACTCCGTAGCCCGTCGTTACGGTTCCCGGATCAATCCCGATCACGCGCATGATGGATTTGCCCTCGTTATTTTGCGGCCACCTTCTCCATCACGTCCTGGGGAATATCGAAATTGGCATGAATGTTCTGAACATCGTCGTGATCTTCGAGCGCCTCCATGAGCTTGAGCATCTGCTCGGCGTCTTTTCCCTGAAGGTTTACATAGTTTTGGGGAATCGATGCCACTTCGGCCGAGACCATTTCGATCTTCTGCCCATCCAATACCTTCCGTACATGCTCGAAATCGTGCGGCGGGGTGATCACTTCAAAGCTGTCGTCTTCCGTGCGAAGGTCCTCCGCCCCGGCCTCCAGAACGAGATTCATCAATTTCTCCTCGTCCGCTTTGGATTTATCCACCACGATCCGGCCCTTCCGATGAAACATCCAGGCCACGCTGCCGGCGTCGGCCATTCGCCCGCCGTTTTTCTCCAGCAGGTTGCGGATTTCGGAGACGCTGCGGTTTTTATTGTCCGAGGTCGTCTCGATCAGCAGCGCCACTCCGCCGGGGCCGTAGCCTTCGTAAACCGCCTCCTCATAATGCACGCCCGGCAGCTCGCCGGTCCCTCGCTGGATCGCTTTCTTGATGTTGTCGGCCGGCATGTTGACGTCTTTGGCCTTGACGATCGCCAACCGCAGTCGAGGATTGCCGTTCGGATCGCCGCCCCCGACGCGGGCCGCCGTCGTGATTTCGCGGATGATCTTGGTAAAAACCTTGCCCCGCTTGGCGTCCTCGGCGCCCTTCTTCCGCTTAATTGTCGACCAGTGCGAATGTCCGCCCATGGCGAATAACCCTTTTTTCTCCGTTCACCCTTCGTAGGGGTGGTGGCCCGCGGCCGCACGAGGCGGAAACATCGACCTATCCCTACCGGGTGAACGGAGCTTTGAGTAAGCTGTCCTTGTCCGAATGCGTTACTTTTAACACAAACGACGGTCGGAGTCAATGAACCGCACAGACCGAAGCGGGCGGCATTTCGACGCGAACCAGAGTCGCCGATCGGCTTGGAAACTTGAATTTCCACATCCGAAAGAGTTAAAATAATTTTATGAAGACATTACGATTCATGATCATGATCGTTGCACTGCTGATCGGCGTAACGGCCTGCGTGAGCCGGCCGCTCCGGATTCCGGACGCTATGCCGCCGGCGGCGAGCCTCGATGCTCCGAACGTCGTGAAGGTAGTCAAAAATTTGGACGCGGAGGTGATCGATCAATCATGGCGTCCGGCGACCTTCCGCTGGCCGCGGCTCGATCGGGGCATGTTTTTTTGGACCACGACGGTCAAAAACGACGCATCCCAATCCCGGGATATTTGTGTGGTCTTCCACCTATTCAATGCGAATCACCGGGTGCTGCTGGGAGAGAGAGGGTGTCGGGTCGTGGCTCCCGGTCAAGAGGGCCATATCTCGAGCAGCGCCTACGTCGATCTGGATCTGCTCAAGCAGGCCAAAAGCGGACAGGCCAGTCCATTTGAGTCGCACACGATCTACTATCCGAAGTCCGCGACCGGTTAAGAAAGATTCCCGTGACCCGGAAAGTGCTCCGGACTTTGGCCGCGAACCGGCGATCCGTCGTCCGGTTCACGGCTTCGCATGTCTACGATGATTTCTCCTCGTCGATCTTCCGGGTTCGATACACGTCGTAATCGGGCACGAGACGCTCGTAATCGCTGTCCATCAGGGGAGAGGAGATCATGAAATCGGCGGTGGAGCGATTGCAGGCCACGGGAATGTTCCAGACCACCGCCATGCGCAAGAGCGCCTTGACGTCCGGATCGTGGGGTTGAGGCTCGAGCGGATCCCAGAAAAAGATGAGAAAATCGATCTCCCGGTCGGCGATCTTGGCGCCGATCTGCTGATCCCCGCCCAGCGGTCCGCTCTGGAGTTTGTTGATTTTGAATCCGAGCTCCTGCTCTAAAATCCCGCCGGTCGTCCCGGTCGCATAGATTTTGTGGTGAGCCAAGAGCGTCCGGTTGTATTTGGCCCATTCAACCAGGTCGCGCTTTTTGTTGTCGTGTGCGACCAGCGCGATTTTCTTATCATGCTCCATGATGATTTTTTTATGTGTCATACCCATCCTCCCCTTTTGCCGCCGATGAATTAGAGACGCGTGCAAGGTCTGTTTTATTCCGAGCTCTGACCCGCCGCCGGCTCCGGCTTTGCGGTGAGGCGCATGACGACGATATAAAGACCGGTCAAGAGCAGGATGAGGCCCACGAACCAGTGGAACCGGTCGGCTAAAACGCGCATCATCTGTTGCGGATCGTCGAGCAGCTCGGGCCGGTCGCCGATCACCTCGGCCCCGAACCAGCCCAAGGCCGTGCACCAGACGGCCGAGCCGGCCAGGGTCATGAGGCTGTACATCTTGAAATCCATCCGGACGAGCCCGGCCGGGATGCCGATCAGGTGCCGTATGACGGGTAGGAGCCGCGAGAAAAAAATCCCGCCGGCTTCGTATCGCGCCAGCCAGCGCTCCGCGCGCAGCAGTTTCGATTCCGGAATGAAGAAATATTTTCCGTACCGCAGGACGAGCGGCCGGCCGATCCACCGGGCCGACCAGTACATCGCGGCCGCGCCGATATAACTGCCCGCCGTTCCAGCCAGGATCACGCCCCAAAAATTATACCTCCCCTGCGCCGCCCAGTAGGCCGCGGGAGGAATGACCACCTCGCTTGGAATCGGGACGATGGAGCTCTCGACCGCCATCAGTAAAACAATTCCAACATAGCCCCAGTCGCGCACCAGATCGAACCAGATCACGATCCATGCATCCATCAACGAGTCTCCGTATCTTCAACCGAGAACGACGGGGTTATCACGAAGGGGCGCCGGATGGTGATCGCATAAAACCCGCGCCCGATTATTTTAGATGCGGCGGCCGATGGAAGAGGCCACGAGCCGGACCTGCCTCATCAACTCCTGAAACATGGGGAGGGTCAGCGATTGCGGGCCGTCGGAAAGGGCGTGATCCGGTTCGGGATGGATTTCCACGAGCAGTCCGTCCGCGCCCACCGCCACGGCCGCCCGCGCCAGGGGGGTGACCCCGTAACGCAAACCGAAGCCGTGGGAGGGATCCACGATCACCGGAAGGTGGGAAAGCTGTTTCAGGACAATCACCGCACCCAGGTCCAGGGTGTTGCGCGTCATGGTTTCAAACGTCCGGATGCCCCGCTCGCACAGCACGATCTCGTAGTTGCCCCGCGACGCGATGTATTCGGCGGCCATCAAGAGTTCCTTGAGAGTGGCGCTCAGTCCCCGTTTGAGCAACACGGGTCGTTTGACTTCGCCGACCGCTTCCAGGAGTGGAAAGTTCTGCATGTTACGGGCCCCGATCTGGAGCACGTCCGCGTAGCGCGCCACCAGCTCCACCGAGCCGGGGCTCATCACCTCGGTCACCACCTTCAAACCGGTCTCTTCGCGCGCGAGCGCCAGAAGTTTGAGCCCCTCCTCTTTGAGTCCTTGGAAGTCGTACGGGCTGGTGCGCGGCTTGAACGCCCCGCCCCGCAGGAACCGCGCGCCGCAGGCCTGGGCGGCCCTGGCGCAAGCCAGAATCTGGGCCTCGCTCTCGACCGAGCACGGACCGGCCATAACGGCCAACGACTCGCCGCCGATGACCGCTCCATCCACGTTCACGACGGTGCGCTCGGGCTTCACCTCGGACGACACCAGCTTAAACGGCTGGCTGACCGGAATCGCCTGGGCGACTCCCGGGAGGATCTCAAAAAGGTCTGCGTCCACGGGGCCCCGATTGCCCGTGATCCCGATGGCCGTACGCTCGCTGCCGGGGATGGCATGGGGCTTAAATCCCAGCTCCTTGATCTTTTCAGCCACCGCATCGATCTGTTCCGAGGTGGCATCGTGTCGCATGACGATCAGCATCATCCCCTCCGATACAATGAAAGTATAGTCGAACCTCCCTGGAATTTCAAGCGGGGGAAGGCCGGATTCAGCGGGAATAAAAGGAGGAATACACGCGTTACCGCGGAAACGCCTCGCGGACGCCGCCGTCGACGGGCAGGATCGCGCCGGTGGTTTTGGCCGAACGGTCCGAGGCGAAGAACAGGACGGCCTCGGCCACGTCGTCGGGATAAATTTTTGATTTTAAAAGATTGCGTTGCGCGTAGAAGTCTTCGAGCTTCCCGATCGGTATTCCATGGGCTTTTGCGCGTTCTTCCCGGATCTCTTTGGACCAGAGCCCGGATTCCTGAAAAACGCCGTCGGGACTGACCATGTTCACGCGGATGCGATCGTCCGCGCCCTCGATCGCGAGGATGCGCGACAGTTGGACCTGGGCGGCTTTGGAGGCCGAGTAGGCCCCGAAATCTTTTCCCGGCGCAAGGACATTTTTCGTCGCCACGACGACGATGTTCCCGCCGAGACCCTGCTCTTTGAAAACGCGAATCGTCTCGCGACAGACGAGAAAATGGCCGGTGGCGTTGACGGCCATCGAGCGATCCCAATCCGAGAGCGTCAACCGGTCGACCGGCGACGATTTCGCGATCCCGGCGTTCGAGACCAGAATATCCAGTCCCCCGTACGCCAGAACCGCGCCCTCAAAGGCTTTCCTTACCGAAGCTTCGCTCGCCACATCCATCTTGAACGCGATCGAATTCGTCTCGCCCATCTTCCGGTTGATTGCCTCGGAGACCTCGCGGGTTTTTTCAAGATCGATATCGGTCAGAACGACCATGGCCCCTTCGTTGGCGAGCCGCTCGGCGATCGCCTTTCCGATTCCTCCGGCCGCCCCGGTGACCAACGCGACCCGTCGGGATAGTTCCTTCTCGGGCGGAAGGAGCGTCAGCTTGAAATTCTCCATCGGCCAGTACTCAAAATCGCACAGGTCGCGAGGCGCGAGCACGGCGTAGGATGAAATCGCGGCGCTGTCTTGAATGACGCCGATCGTGTGCCGGTAAATATCGCGTGCGATCCGGGCCGCGCGTCGGTCTTTCCCGGTCGTGAACATCCCCAAACCGGGAACGAGTATCACGCGCGGATTGGGGTCCAGCATCGCGACGCCCGGCGTCTTATACCGGTTGAAGTAGGCCGTGTACCGTTTCCGATATTGCTCCAACGCTTTCGGAAGAACGGCTTTGATCTTTTCGGAATCCGGACGGGTGATCTCCAGAAACATCGGCCAAGGCTTTGTATGCATCAGGTGATCGGGCGTGAACGGCCCGATCTGGGAGAGCGCCTCGGCCCTCGGATGACGGACAAACCGAAGCACTTCGGGACGGTCGTCATAAAACAGGACCATCCGTTTGTTCCCCCCGATCCCGCCGCGAAGGAGAGGCGCCACCGCCGCGGCATTCGAACGACGGGCCGCCTGCGGCCGTTTCGAACGAGATACCTTGATCCGCGGCGCTCTTGGACGACGGGCGATGAATTTCTCGGCCTCGGTGATCATCCGGATCGTTTCCAGATAAGCCTCCTTGGCCGATTCCCCCCAGGTGATCAGTCCGTGTTTGTCCAGAATAATCGCGCGAAGGCCGGGATTTTTTGCGTAGGCCTCGCCGGTCCGCTTGGAGAGAAGAAAACCCGGACGGAAATAGGGAATGAGGGCCACGCGTTTTCCGAAAACCGAGCGGACAACTTTATCGCCGTCCGGCGTGTCGGTCAGCGCGCAGATCGCATCGGCATGGGTGTGGTAGAGATGGGGCGGCGGTAAAAACGCATGCAGCAGCGTTTCGATCGAGGGCTTGGGGGCGCCGGGCTCGAGGACGGATCGGGATTGATAGGCCACCATCTCATCATCGGTCATCGCCGGACGTTTCATGAGCGGCAGCAGATCGTCCAGGCGCAACGGCGTGAACTGTTTGTGGGTGATCGTCCTCATATCCGAGCCGGACCCTTTCATCCAGAGGATCCGGACCGGCCGGCCGGTATGATCCGTCCCTTTCGTTTTGACGGATGAGTTTCCACCGCCCCAGACGACGAGGTTCGTATCCATGCCGATCAATCGGGAGGTGTAGACCAGGACATCCAATCCTTCCAACCCTCGCGCCTCTTTTTCCGACCACCGGCTTTTCATTTCGTTTGTCGGCCGCTTCAGGCCATTCCTTTCTTCAAAAACTGACCGGTGTAAGACGACCGGACCTGAGCGATCGCTTCGGGCGTTCCGGTCGCGACGATCTGTCCTCCCCGGTCTCCGCCCTCCGGCCCGAGATCGATGATCCAGTCGGAATTCTTAATGACGTCCAGGTTGTGCTCGATGACGACGACGGTGTTTCCGGCGTCCACCAGACGGTTCAGGACGTCCAACAGCCTCTGGATGTCGGCGAAATGAAGTCCCGTCGTCGGCTCGTCCAGAATGTAGAGCGTCTGCCCGGTCGCTCGTTTCGACAGCTCGCGGGAAAGCTTCACCCGTTGGGCCTCACCGCCGGAAAGGGTCGTGGCCGACTGGCCGAGACGAACATAACCCAGGCCGACGTCCTGAAGCGTTTCCAGTTTGGCCTTGAGGTGCGGGATGGCCGCGAAGAAGGCCAGCGCCTGCTCCACGGTCATATCAAGAATGTCCGCGATATTTTTTCCTTTGAAGGCGATCTCCAATGTTTCACGGTTGTATCGTTTCCCTTTGCAGACCTCGCATGTGACGTAGACGTCCGGAAGAAAGTGCATCTCGATCTTGATGACGCCGTCGCCCTGGCAGGCCTCGCAGCGACCGCCCTTGACGTTGAAACTGTAGCGCCCGGCCTTGTAGCCCCTCATCCGGGATTCGGGAAGCTGCGTGAACAGGTCGCGCATGAACGTGAACAAGCCGGTGTACGTGGCCGGGTTGGACCGCGGGGTTCGACCGATGGGCGACTGGTCGATATTGATCACCTTGTCGAGGTGCTCCAGCCCCTTGATCTGGTTGCAGGCCCCGGGGCGATCCGTCGCCCGGTACAGCCGTTGGGCCAGGTTTTTATACAGGACCTCGAGGACCAAGGTGCTTTTGCCCGATCCCGACACGCCCGTGATACAGGTCAAAAGGCCCAGCGGGATCTCCGCATCGATGCTCTTGAGATTATTTTCCCGCGCCCCGAGGATCCTCAAGAATTTTCCCGGAGGTCGGTGGCGCTTGGGAAGCGAGATGACCCGGTCCTTGCGAAGATACATCCCCGTGAGCGATTTTTCATGGGCCACGATCTCTTTGGGGGTTCCCTCGGCCACGACCTCGCCCCCGTGGATGCCGGCCCCCGGACCCATATCGATCACGTGATCCGCCGTGAGGATCGTTTCCTCATCGTGCTCCACCACGAGGACGGTATTGCCCAGATCCCTCAAGCGGATCAGCGTATCCAGCAGGCGGCGGTTGTCCCGTTGATGCAGCCCGATGCTGGGCTCGTCTAAAATGTACAATACGCCGGTCAGGGAGGATCCGATCTGGGTCGCAAGCCGAATCCGCTGTCCTTCACCGCCGGAAAGCGTGGCCGCGGCGCGGTCCAGCGTGAGATAGTCCAGGCCGACGTTCATCAGAAAGCCGAGCCGCTCCCGGATCTCCTTCAAAATTCGATGGGCGATCATGGATTCCCGATCCGTCAGCTCCAGGCCGGCAAAAAAGAGGGTCGCCTCCTTGATCGAGAACCGGGTCGCTTCGGCGATCGACTTTCCGCCGATCTTCACCGCCAAACTCTCCGGCTTGAGCCGCTCACCCTTGCAGACTTTGCAGGAATGGGTTCCCATGTACTGCGCGATCTCTTCCCGGATGTAGCTGGAGTCGGTTTCCCGAAACCGTCGCTGGAGGTTTCCAACCACGCCCTCGAACGTCCGGTGAAAGGCATGCCGGTGGCCGTCGCTGTCATATTGGAAGGTGATCTCTTCCGATCCGGAGCCGTACAAAAGCACACGCTGGTATTCCGGCTTCAGGTCTTTAAACGGCGTCCGGAGATCAAACCCGTAATGCTTTGCGACCGACTCCATCATCTGATAATAATAGGCCGAAAACCGCTTCTCCCAGGGTTTGATCGCGCCCCCGCGAAGGGTCAGGTTCTTGTCCGGAACAATCCGATCGGGATCCAGATCCATGGTGGATCCCAAACCGTCGCAGGCCGGGCAGGCCCCGTGCGGGCTGTTGAAGGAGAAAACCCGGGGCGTCAGTTCGGAAAGGCTGATCCCGCACTCGGTGCAGGCCAGCTTTTCGCTGAACGGGACCTCTTCCCCGTCGCGATGAAGGAGAACGATCCCGGCGGCCAGCCGCAACGCCGTCTCGAGCGAGTCGGCCAGCCGCTTCTGAATTCCCTCTTTGACCACCAGTCGGTCGATCAAAACTTCGATCGTTTGCTTTTTCTTTTTGTCCAGGGCGATCTCTTCGGACAGATCCCGAAGCTGCCCGTTGATCCGGACGCGTGTGTAACCGCTTTTGCGGAGTTGGAGCAGGTCCTTGCGATACTCCCCTTTTCGGCCGCGGACGATCGGCGCGAAAATCTGGATCTTGGATCCGGCGGGCCAGGCCATCACTTGATCGACCATTTGTTGAACCGTTTGCGCCGCGACCGCGCGGCCGCATTGGTGGCAGTGAGGTCGGCCCGCGCGCGCGAACAGCACGCGGAGGTAGTCGTAGATTTCGGTCACGGTCCCGACGGTCGAGCGGGGATTATGGCTGGTCGTCTTCTGCTCGATCGAGATGGCGGGCGAAAGCCCGTCGATCGAATCCACGTCCGGCTTGTCCATCTGTTCCAAAAACTGCCGCGCGTACGCCGAAAGGGACTCCACGTATCGGCGCTGCCCCTCGGCATATACAGTGTCGAAGGCCAGCGAGGATTTCCCGGAGCCGGACAGACCGGTGATCACGACCAGTTTATCGCGGGGAATGACCACGTCGATGTTTTTTAAATTATGCTCCCGCGCTCCGCGGATGATGATCTCTTTCTGTTGCATGTCGGTCCATGAACCTCGTTTTGAATTTTTTAGTATAACACGGTCGGGCGAACGTCGTCCAGCCATTGACAACGGCCACCAATGGTGTTACGAATACCCCCATGCAACCGGTTCCGGCTCTTCCAATCGTTCCCGAGAAAGAAAAAGCCGTACAGAAAATGTTCACGGCGATCGCTCACCGGTATGACCTGAACAACTCGCTTCTCTCGCTGGGTCTTCATCACACATGGAAACGGCTGGCCGTCCGGATGAGCGGGGCGGCCGAGGGCGACGTCGCCCTCGATCTTTGCACCGGCACGGCGGACCTGGCCGTTTTACTGGCCCGACGGGTCGGTCCAAAAGGACACGTGATCGGCCTGGACCTGAATGAACGAATGCTCGAGTACGGCCGGCGGAAGATCGAGCGGGTGTGTCCGAACGGAAACATCACTTTGCTTCTCGGAAACGCCGAGTCGCTCCAGTTTTGCGACGGGACCTTCCGGATCGTCACCGTGGCCTTCGGAATCCGCAATGTCGCCGACATCCAAGCGGCTTTGCACGAAATGTTCCGGGTCTTAAAACCGGGCGGTCGCGCCGTCTGTCTCGAGTTTTCCCGTCCCACCAACGAACCCTTGCGGAAACTGTACGACCTTTACTCGTTCACGATCCTGCCCCGGATCGGAAAGGTTGTCTCGCGCGATCAAACCGGCGTCTACGACTATCTCCCGGCCTCGATCCGGGCCTTTCCGGACCAGGAACGATTTAAAGAATTGTTCTCCGAGGCGGGTTTCTCTCCCGTATCCTATCGAAACCTCACCGGCGGAATCGTCGCCATCCATATCGGGGTAAAACCTCATTAGGCCGGAACGGTCGGGCCGTTCTCCGATGTCGATTCGAAGACGACCGCTACATCGAGGCCGATCCCGAACTCCACCAGCCACGCCAGAGCCTCCGGCGGCAGGCTGAACCCGCCGCGGCCGTGGTTGGATCGATACTCGCAGAACAGGTCGACCGATAAAGCGGTCTTGATATCACGAAGGACGAACCCTCGAGGAACCAGCCTGGACTTCAGCCAAGCCAGATGGTCCTCCAGCGGTCGATCCTTGGCCACCGGCGCGGTCATCTCCCAGAAGTCGACGATCAGACGCTCCGACGTCCCTTCAATCGCTTCACCCCTCCGGCGGGTCCGCGTGGGCTCAAGCCCGAGGCGCATGCTGATCACGCTCATCTCCTCGATCCGGCCGAATATGCGCAACGTTGCCGAATACCGTTCATACTTTTCAACCATGGCCTTCATCGGCGCTTCTCCCCGTTCCGAGTTAATCGACTCTCGCAGAATAATGGACCCCCGGACAAAAAGCAACCCTCAAAGACCTTGCCATAACTCCGCGCAGGCGATCCCGTCTGTTGCATAGCCCATTGGCCTATGTTATCGTAGACTCGCCATGACAGACGTTCGATCAATTCTCTACGTGTTCCTCCCCTGCCGGCCGGTTTACCCTCTCGGGGTGACCTATTTGGCGGATGCGGTCCACCAAAAGTACTCCGATATCCGGCAACATATTCTTGATCTTTCGCTGATCCCGCCGGCACACCGCCGCAAGACCCTGTTGGCCCGACTCCGTCAATTCGATCCCGATCTGGTCTGTTTTTCATGGCGGGACATCCAAGTGTTCGCCCCCCATGAAGGCGATCCGTCCTTAAAATACGCTTTCAATTTCTACTACTCAACCAACCCCTTTAAAAAGTTGACCGCCTCGATCAAGGGGTTGGGGTATCTCTGGACTTATTATCGGGGGATTCAGGAGATTCTGTCCTACTTTTGGCTGATCCACAATCGCTTTCCTGGAAAACGGATCTTGGTCGGCGGCGGCGCCTTCAGCGTGTTCGCCGATCAATTGATTCACCAGCTTCCGGAAGGCACAATCGGTCTTCTGGGGGAAGGCGAGGATGCCTTGTTAAAGGTCATCGAGGGACAAGATCTGCGCGAAGAGCGGTCGATCGTTCGCAAAGGCACGGACGTGCACCGCGGCGTCAAAACCGCGATTACATCCGTTCAGGACATGACGATCGATCTTCCTTACCTGACCGCGATCTTCCCCCAGCACGTCTCCTATAAGAACGACTGCATCGGCGTTCAGTCGAAACGCGGGTGTCCCTACGATTGCCAGTTCTGCGAATACCCGTATATCGAGGGAAAACGGGTCCGGTACCGCGCGCCCGAACGGGTGGTGGGAGACATTCTGCAACACTACCGCCAGTGGGGAACAAGGAAGTTTTGGTTCACCGACGCGCAGTTCATCACCGGCAGCGAGGCCCTCCCCCAATGCAACGAAATCCTGGACCGGATCGTCGCGGAGAATCTGGAACTGACCTGGGCCGGCTATATTCGAACAAGCCTGATCACTCCCGATCTGGCCCGCCGGATGGTCCGATCCGGGGTGGGAGACCTGGAGGTGGCGATCACCTCCGGTTCTCAAGCCGTCTTGAATGAATTGCACATGGGCTTTCGGTTGGACAACCTGTACGACGGCTGCCGTTACTTAAAAGAGGCCGGTTTCATCGGCAAACTAATTCTCAACTATTCGCTCAACTCCCCCGGTGATACGGAGGCCACGCTGATGGAAAGCATCGCCTCGTATAAAAAAATCGCCGGGATCCTGGGGAACGACCGCGTCTTTCCCATGCTTTTCTTTCTCGGGGTTCAGCCGCATACCGGATTTGAACAGCGCCTCATTCAGGAGGGATATCTTTCCGGCGGTTACAACCCGCTTTCCCTGAACCCGCTGACGGTTAAAAAGATGCTTTACAATCCCCCGCCCCTGAGCCACCTGATCGCTCGGGCCTGCCTCCGGGCGTGGGATAAAACGGCTTGGGAGATGGCCTCTCCGGCCGGACGATCGGTTCATGAGCTGTACGCCGATGAGTCCTTGTTCCGCGGCGTGGTTGAAAACGCAGGGCGAGATGTTCTGATCAATCTGGAGCAGGACCTGCTGTCGCGCGGCGTTGGGCGGATGGAGAACCCGCCGTAGTTTGTTGACGGCCTGGCTCGGCCGGGACGGTCTTCAACACCCCAAACCATGGCGGGACTGGAAGCGTCAGGTCTGCGCTGGAGGATGAACGCTTTTTGTGGCCCGGTACTGATACTCTCTGTATTCTCGGACGAGGTCCTTGATGGCGGTGATCACGGCCTTTTTCGATTTATGAAAAAGCCGCTGCTCGATTTCGACGAGCAAATCGTTGACATCGTTCTGCAGGGACATACCCACCATCATCTGCCTCAGCATACCCACGATGAGCGGCGGACAGGGCATGAAATCAACCTCCACCACCTTTGCGGTCGGCACCTCGATATGCGCAACCACCTGAAACACCTCGACCGCGGAGAGTTCTTTGGGCAGTCGGGCCTGTCCTCCGAAAATAAATGTTCCCGCCTTGGGGTCCATGACCTGATCCTTTTAATCTTAACGTTTAGAGCGTACCCCTCTCATCGACCTTCTTTCAGTTTACTCTCATGAATAAGGTCGCCGCCACAAAAAAAGACCCAGGTATCCGCCACTGGATCCGGTAAAGAATCCTGGGTCAGATAGCTGGGTCAGCTCACTTTCCACGGCCAGGGTTGACCGGACCGTCAATGAACAGAACAGCTACGTATGGAATGAGGTTCGTTTTTATTGCATGGGGCGAAAAAACGTTGGAATTCTACCAGTCTGCATCGGCAATGTCAAGAGACAAGCGGTATCTTCCTGACTCAATCCGGCGGCCCGATGGCATGAAAGATCTTGATCTCGGTCTCACTCTGATTCGCTTGGAGGAAAATTAACTTCGCCGGATAACTTTTCCCCTGGAACTGCTGCTCTTCGGCCACGAAAATCAGATTGGGTTGATTGGAAGGACTGTTCTCTTTCGCTTCCCCGAACCCGGTCTCGTACCGTTCCTTGAAACCCTGAAAAGTCATCGGTTCTTTCCTAAGGCGCTTTTTGAAAAAATCGGACACTTTTAACAGAGAATCTCTTGAAACAAAAATCCATTCACCCCGGGCATTCGGAATAAATTCTGACTTTGGATAAAAAGGGATTCCCATCTCTTCTTCGTTGGGCCCCCAGATCGAATTGATTCTTTGAATGGCCAGTACGCTCAGACCCCGCACGCGCTCGTTGTCGGTCTGGCGCCACAATGCAGTCAACGCGGGCTTGGCGGAAGGATCCGCAATTTCACTCAGTCCCCGCACGGCCGCAACCTGAATTTCGGGGCGCTTGAGTCCCTGGATCAGGGCTGCCACCGCCGACTTGTCCCCGATCTGCACCAATGCATCGATCACGTCCTGCCGGAGACCCGTGTCATCCAAAAGCCCGGCCAAATCCGGCACCGCCGCCGGATCGCGAAGGGCACCGATCGCCTTGACGGCCGATGACCGAATCGCGGGGTCATGCTCTTCCTTCAAGAGAGCCACGAGCGCCGGGGTCGCCCGTTTGTCTTTCAATGTTCCCAGCATGAAGATGGAACCGGACTTCGTGGAGGCGTCAGGCGATTTCAGGTCCTTCAGACAGTCCTCCAAACCTCCGCACGGTGACTGCGCGACCGTCAGACGTCCTGAGAGCAGGACCAGGGCTATGATGAGAAGATAAAACCGCCGATAAGCAAAAATTCTCGGCCCTCGCTCAACAATCCGAATAACCGCAGGAGTAGCATTTTTGACAGCCTTCCTCCCGAGCCATTTGGACGCCGCACTTGGGACAGAGGTTTCCGGTGAGACGAAAATTTCCGGTCTTCCCGTGACCGTTGCCGTTGCTCGGCGACTTAAGCCACTGCTCCTCCATGGCACGGGCGATGGCGTCCGCCAGCGATGAGATCCGAGCTTCTCCGAATCCGACCGACCGGGCGCCCCCGATGCCGCGCAATTGCTCCACCTCTTCCTGAACTTTTTCGTAGCGTGAAAGGTAGGACGGCGTGCGCAGATAAAGTGAAATCGACCGTCCCAACGATTCGGCCATCGCCATGATGTCGCTTCCGGCTTTTCCGATCGTCATAAACACCTCGGCCGGGCCCTCTTCATCGTCGTTCATCGTGATATGCACCGTCCCCAACGGCGTCTCCTTGCTCAAGGTCACGCCGACTCGCCTGTAGGGACGGGGCTTGACTTTTTTCACATCCTCGCCGGTCGCCGCAGCCGTCTTCGGTTTGGCCGACGTTCCGACGTTCAAAACCTGCTCCTCCAGACACCCGTCCCGGAAAACGGTGATTCCCAAGCAACCGACTTGATACGCCAACTGGTACGCTTTTTTCACGTCATCGCGCATGGCCGAATTGGGAAGGTTGATCGTCTTGGAAACGGCGTTGTCCGTGTATTCCTGAAAAGCCCCCTGCATCCGGATATGCCACTCGGGTGCGATCTGGTGCGAGGCCTGAAACACATCGCACAGGTCTGCGGGCACCTCTTCAATCCCGTCGATGTTTCCCTGCTCGCTGATTCGGTCCATCAAGGCCGGAGTGTAGAAACCCCGTTCCTTCGCAATGGCTTCAAAGACCGGATCCACAAAGGTCAGTTTTCTTTCTCCGGAAACATGGCGGAAAGCCAGCGCGAAAACCGGCTCGATCCCCGAAGAGCAGCCCGCGATGATGCTGATCGTTCCGGTCGGGGCAATGGTGGTCACGGTGGAATTACGAAGAGGACGGCTGTTCCGGTAAATGCTGTCGGTCCAATTAGGGAAGGCCCCCCGCACTTCGGCCAGGTTTTCAGACTCGTGATGGCCGACCGAATTGATGAAACCCATGATCTTACGGCCCAGCGCCAAGGCCTCCTCGCTGTGATAGGGAATTCCCAAACGGAATAGAAGATGGGCCCACCCCATGACACCCAGACCGATGCGGCGATTGGCCTTGACGGCAGCATCGATCTCCGGCAACGGGTACGGATTGACCTCGATGACGTTGTCCAGAAACCGGACCGTCACGCGGACGGCCTGCTCCAATTCTTCCCAGTCAATCGCCCATTTTCCGTTTTTCTTGTCGACGAAAGACAGCAGGTTCAAAGACCCTAGATTGCAAGCCTCATTGGGATAAAGCGGCTGCTCTCCGCACGGATTCGTCGCTTCGACCGGACCCATTTTGGGCACGGGGTTGGACGGTCCCTCATTCATGCGGTCGATGAAAACCAGGCCCGGATCGCCGGTCTGCCAGGCCGACTCCACAATCGCATCAAAGACTTCGCGGGCATTGAGTCGGCCCACGGCCTTTCCCGAATGGGGCGAGATCAAGTTGTATTCCTTTCCCATCGCCACCGCCTGCATGAATTCTTCGGTCACGGCGACGGAGATATTGAAATTCGTGATCTGGCGTTTGCGTTTGCAGAGCACGAACTCCATGATGTCGGGATGGTTGTAATTGAGAATGGCCATGTTGGCCCCTCGACGGGTACCTCCCTGCTTGATGGAATTCGTCGCCGCGTCGAAAACCTTCAGAAAGCTGACCGGCCCGCTGGCTTCGCCCTGGGTGGTCGAGACCAAGGAACCTTTGGCCCGTAATCGAGAAAACGAAAAGCCGGTTCCGCCTCCCGACTGGTGAATGACGGCGGCGTTCTTGATTGCATCGAAGATTCCACGGATCGAGTCTTCGATCGGAAGGACATAGCAGGCCGAATACTGAAGCCCGTTTTCCTTGCCCGCATTCATCAAAGTCGGGCTGTTCGGCATGAATTGCCCTCGGATCATCCGATCGTAAAATTGCGCGGCCACCCGCTCCACCTCCGCTGCGGATGTTCCCCAATGGCTTTCGGCTTTCGCAATCGCCATCGCAACTCGCTTGAACATCCCTTCAGCGGTTTCCTGAAGTTGCCCGCTCTCCTTTCGGAGGTATCTTTCCTCCATGACTTTGATGGCATTGGGGGTCCATTGGCCGCGCTTCTCCCACACGGTTTGCGGATCATGAATTTGACTATCAATTTGACCATCGCGAAGATCGGCTATGGAGATATGTTTGGAGGGTCGAGAGATGCCCTGTGTTTTTGCATGATCGACGTTCTTTGCAATCTCCATAAGTTCCTCCTTTATCTTTTGATCTCTCATCTGAACAGATCCCCTTGATGTGTAAGGATCGTTTATCCGACCTTGCCCGTGTATCGATCGGACTCCTGCTGGGAAATTCGTGCCGACCTTTAGGTCCGAGCCGATTCGAATTCAACCATCGACAGCCGGCCTTCCTCATCCATGAATCCCCGTAATTGCCCTTGCCGATCACGAATCTCATGATTGCCGGCCAACTGACCGATCCACTCTCCTCCCCGCAAAAACACCTCTGCGCCCACCGCGAACGCCACCCAATACCCTTCGGCATCATAAATACGCTTGGGAGTCATCCAATCTCCATGAGTGGACTGTGAAACGAACCCGCCTGACCGAAACTGAAGTGAAACAAGAAGCCCCGCTAAGAGCGATCTCTCAAAACGGGGCTTGGTGATTAGTCGTTGTTCAATAGTTCCATACTGTGTTGTTCCGATCGTGATCACAACAAGTGGCATATGTAAAGTGCCATAACTTGTTAAGATGTGCCAAGTGATATACCATGTGTCATGAAACATGTCAAGCAGAAAAATACAACATACGGGGCCCAAAATTTTAAAGACCTCCTATATATTGTGGATTGTCTGGGGGAAGGTTGTGGATTTCACGTGCATGGTATTGTGCAATCTGTAGTCGTGCCGATGGTTCATTGACAACCTGAAGATGCGGATGTTAAAGTAGGGTCGTGCCAACCTATAGCAAAAAGAAACTCGGGTTTCTTCTATCCACACCTCCCAAGCATCCCAACCTTGAAACCGTCATTCGCCTGACCGAAACCGCCTTGGCCGCCAACTATCAGGTTTATTTATATCTGATCGACCAAGGAACCCTCGCAATGGATCATCCCCGTTTGAATGCGTTATCCGAGCAAGGGCTGAAATTATTTGTTTGCGCTTATGGAGCGGAGCACCACCATGTTTCGCTGACCGGGAAAGCCACCCCGTGCGGATTGGTCGTTCTCTCCGACCTGATCAAAGGCTGTGACCAATTCATTTCGTTTAACTGATCCCCTCCATGGCTGATACCATTCTGGTTCTGATTAAAAGCGATCCTCTCGAAAGCCATCGACCGGTGGAGGCCGTCCGCATCGCTCTGGGCTTGGTCAGCAGTGACCATTCCGTGGCGGTCGTACTGCTCAACCGGTCCCCGCTTCTGCTGTCGGTCGACACCGAAGACCTCATCGATGGCGACCTCCTCCAGAAATATCTCCCCGCCTTCAAAGAATTGGGCCAGACTTTCTGGGTCGAGGAAAACGCGTTCAAGACCCATCTGCCGGAAGGATCGGACTATGCCATCCAGGCCGTTTCGTTTGAGAAAATTGCCGATCTTGTTCAACGGACCGACCGATTTTTTATCTTTTAATCGAGGAGCGAGATGGTCCGTATTCTTCATGTGCTAAAAGATGCCAATCCCGCCGAAGCCTTAACGGTCATTTCAAGGGAAGCGAAGGGGTCCGCTCAAGACCTGTCTGTCCTTCTTATTCAGGAGGCGGTTCGTTTGACACCGGACCTACCGGTCAAGATCTATGTTCTGGAAGAAGACGCTCAAAAGAGAGGGATGGCCGCGGGATTCGAACCGATTAATTACACAAAAATGCTCGATCTGATTCTATCTTCTCATTCAATCATCGTATGGTAACCCATACCTACTCGTGGGCCGCTTTATATTCTTCATACCAGGCCATTTGAATCGCTTCCAATATTTTTTCATTAGAGGCCTTGGGATCGTCCTTGAACTCGGACAATTCCGTCACCCATTGGTGCATCTGGGTGAACCGGACCGTTAAAGGATCAAGTTCCGGATAGCGGTCGATCAACCTCAAAGCGATCTCTTCTGTATCCTGCCAACCCAACTCCATCCAGAATCTCCCAAGGGATCAATGCCCGCCTTCGCCCTCTTCCATGATTTCCACGATGACATCGCCCTGGACCACCGCCTGGCAGCCCAACCGCGAGGAAAGAGTCAAGCCTTCGGCCATATCCAGACGATCCTCTTCGTCCTGTTCCATGGCTGAAAGGTTTTCCATGCCCTGTTTCACAACAATGTGACAGGTCGTACAGGCACAGTTCCCGCCACAGTTGTGACCCATGGTAATCCCATGGGCCAGAGCGATATCCAGCAAAGAACCCGGCTTTCCGTCGTGCTGCAAAGGAAATTGTGACTCATCCACTTCCACCGTCTTATTCACCGGCAGAAAAGTCACCTTGTACTTCTTTTTGACGCCGTTCCCTTCCATAGCGGCTTGGCTGTTCTGTAAAACATTCCCGATTTTTGTTTCCATGGAAAGTCTTTCCCGTCCTTCGACCGAATCAGGGCAGTTCCGAAAGTTCTTTATCCTTTAAGCCGCTCTGCAAGGTCGAATCCATTAAACGTTCGGCCAGATGAACCGTGATCTTGTCTAGCTGTTCGATTCGTTCCCGAATAACACGGTGGTCGTTCCCCTCCACCGATCGCTTAAGTTCCGCCACCTGGTCCTGGATTTGGCGCTTCTCTTCCGGTTCGATGAGTTGCTCGCCTTGTTTTAAGGCCCGTTCGGTATGACGAAGAATCGTCTCGGCCTCGTTCCGCGCCTCAACCAGGAGCCGGGCTTCGACATCGCTTTTTGCAAACTTGAATGAATCCTCGATCATTCGCGTTACGTCGTCATCACTGAGACCGTAGGAGGGCTTCACATCGACGGACTGCTCCCGTCCGCTCCGAAGGTCTTTCGCACCCACATGAAGAATCCCGTTCGCATCGATCGTAAAGTTGACCTCGATCCGCGGCATGCCCGCCGGCAAGGGATCGAGGTCCTTAAGCTGAAATCTCGCGAGGCTGCGATTATCTTTGACCAACTCCCGCTCTCCTTGGAAGACATGGACGTCCACGGAATGCTGACCGTCAACGAACGTCGTGAACAGCTCCTTGGCGTTCGTCGGAATCGTGCTGTTGCGCGGAATCAGGACGCTCATGACTCCGCCCATCGTTTCGATGCCGAGCGACAAGGGCGTCACGTCCAGCAAGAGCATGTTTTGAATACCGCCCGCCAGGATATCGGCCTGGACCGCGGCACCCAAGGCGACCACTTCATCTGGATTCAGCTCAGAATGGGGCGCTTTCTGAAAAAACTCCTGAACCATCCGGCCCACCAAGGGCATGCGCGTCGCACCGCCCACCAATACGACTTCGTCGATATTCTCCGGCGTTAAACGCGCATCTTCCAGAGCCTGACGACACGGCCCCATCGTTAAGTCGATCAGATCTTTGACCAGCGATTCCAACTCAACCCGTTTCATGGATCGGCGGTAAACAATTCCCTGTTTGAGCGGCACTACAATGTCGGTCACCTCGTCCGCGGACAGTCGCCGTTTGGCTTTCTCGACTTCCAAGCGAATCTGCTGGACCACCTCCACATCCTTTCGGAGGTCCTGACCCAATTGAACCTGGATTTCTTTTAACACCTGCTCCATCACGCGTTGGTCGAGATCATCTCCTCCCAAATGGGTGTTCCCGTTGGTGGACAGAACTTCAAAAATGCCCTCCTTAACTTTCAGGATGGAAATATCAAAAGTCCCGCCTCCCAAGTCGTAAATCGCAATCACGCCGTGCTTTTTTTTCTGGAGACCGTAGGCCAAACAGGCCGCCGTGGGTTCATTGACAATACGCAAGACATCCAATCCCGCGATCCGTCCCGCATCCTTGGTCGCCTGGCGCTGACTGTCGTTAAAATAGGCCGGCACCGTGATGACGGCCTGCGTAACCGACGTCCCCAAAAATTCCTCTGCGCGCTGTTTGACTTCCTTAAGAATGAGCGCCGATAACTCGGGCGGGGTTAATCGGTAAGGGCCTAATTCAACCTGAATAATACCCGGTTGCTTTTCGGTCATGGAAACCGGAAAATATTTTCGTTCTTCCTGCGCATCCAAAAGCCCTTTTCCCATCAAGCGCTTGATCGAATAAACCGTCGATTGCGGATGGGTAATCAAACGATTCTTGGCTCTGTCCCCGACAATCCAGCCCTGTTCATCGATTGAGATCACGGATGGGACAAGCGTCCGACCCTCGCCGTCCGCAATGACCCTCGGCTCTTTACCGTCCATATATGCGACGAGGCTATTGGTGGTGCCTAAATCGATTCCCACAATCTTGGACATGCTTCTTTTTCCTTCACGAAAGATCCCGAAGGCCTTCATCCAGATCCCGAAGGACGGTGTTTAAGTAGGCCCGGACGGATAGGAAATCTTTCATCCGTTGCAGTAACGACTGCTGATTTTTCCGCGGTTCGTCCGCTTTAGAATACCGTTGATCCTGCCACCGATCCCACTCGTCAAACAGACGGAAGAGCCCTTTCTCCGCCGCGATTTTCCTGGAACTTATTTTTTCCCTCTCCGTCATCAATGTTTCCCGAAGGGCCGCGCTCCTTTGCGGATCCTTCGTCCGAAATTGTCGGTACTCTTCCAGGGATTCCTGAAGTTCCAGAATCTCTTCCAATAAGTCGGGAGGGGCTTTGGCCGGGATATCTTTCACCGCCCCTTCTTCGAGATTAATGAGGTACTCGACGCGAAGAATCGGATCCCGGAGGGCGCGATAGGCCGCATTTAACATAGCCGAGTTTTGAAGGCTGATTGCTTTTTCCTTGTCCGATCTTCGTTGGAAAAGATCCGGATGAATCTTCCGGCTTAACTCATGAAACCGTCGTTCTAAATCGTGAAGATCGATGGCTAGATGACGGGGAAGCCCCAGCTGCTGAAAATAATCGAGGTCGGACGCGGCCGGTTGAATCTTGATGCACTGGTCACAGAAATATTCGCCTCCCACTTCGGATTGACAATTCCAGCACAGACTTCTAGCCAGCGAATCTTTTTCACGCGACACAGCTCTTTATCCCTGCCGATCCAAAGGTTGAATTTCCGACCATGTTAGGCCGAGAAAGAACTCCCACATCCGCAACTTTTGGTGGCGTTCGGGTTGACAAATTTAAAACCGGTGCCATCAAGGCCGTTCACAAAATCCAACGTCGTCCCTTCGAGATAGAGAAGGCTCTTCGGATCAACCACCACTTTGACACCATGGACATCGAAGACTTGATCCTGCTCACGGGTTTCCGACTCAAAATTCAGCGTGTAAGACATCCCCGAACATCCGCCTCCCTTCACACCCATCCGTAGATTGACGTCCGTCAGATTTTGTGCCTGCATCAATCGTTTCACCTCGTTGGCCGCATTTTCAGTTAATGTAATCATCTCGTTTCCTCCTCTCTTCGGTTAAACAGAACTGTCGCTCTCGGTTTTTTTTCGATAATCCGCAATGGCCGCTTTAATGGCATCCTCCGCCAGAACGGAGCAATGAATTTTCACCGGCGGTAATGACAGTTCTTGGACTATCTCGGTATTCTTAATTTTTTCTGCTTCGTCCAACGTTTTCCCTTTCATCCATTCGGTTGCGAGACTGGAACTGGCAATCGCACTGCCGCAACCGAAGGTTTTAAACTTGGCATCGACAATGCGTCCGGATTCCACCTTGATCTGGAGTTTCATCACGTCTCCGCATTCGGGTGCACCTACAATGCCTGTTCCGACCTCTTTTTCTTCCTTTGGAAAACTCCCCATATTCCGGGGATTGTTGTAGTGATCGATCACTTTATTGCTGTATGCCATGGAATTGACCTCCTCTTTGCCTTAATCTCTCGTCCACTGTACCGTTTTAAGGTCGACGCCCTCTTTGGCCATTTCATAAAGGGGCGACATCTCCCGAAGTTTTTGAATGGTCTCGACCACCCGCTTAACGACATAATCCACCTCTTCCTCCGTATTAAATCGTCCCAGTCCGAATCGAATCGATGAATGCGCAAGGTCCGAACCGACGCCCAAGGCCCGAATCACGTACGAGGGCTCCAGCGTAGCCGAGGTACAGGCAGATCCTGAGGAAACGGCAATGTCCTTTAACCCCATCAAGACGGATTCACCTTCGACATAGGCAAAACTCATGTTCAGGTTGTTGGGAAGGCGTTTCGTGGGATGCCCGTTAAGGTACACTTCATCCAAGGTTTTGAGAATCCCTGCTTTCAGTCTTTCCCGAAGCTCGGTCAAGCGCTTGGACTCTTCCGGCATGATCTGCATACAGATCTCACACGCCTTTCCAAAACCCACAATCAGAGGAACCGGTAATGTGCCCGAACGCATACCTCGCTCATGACCTCCGCCGTCTAGCATCGGCGCCAACCGGACCCGCGGGTTCTTACGACGGACATAGAGGGCACCCACTCCCTTGGGTCCGTAAATCTTATGGGCGGAAAATGACATAAGATCAATCGCCATGGCTTCAACATCCACTGGGATTTTGCCGACCCCTTGTGTGGCATCACAGTGGAACAAAACCCCCCTCGTTTTTGCGATTCGACCGATTTCAGCGATCGGATTGACCGTGCCGATCTCATTATTCGCCATCATGATCGAAATCAGGATTGTTTTATCCGTAATGGCCTTGCTCACTTCCGCGGGATCCACAAACCCTTCTTTATCAACGGGCAAATAGGTTACCTTCATTCCCTGTTTCTCTAATCGCTTAGCCGTATCCAAAATGGCCCGGTGTTCCGTCACTGACGTCACAATATGATCGCCTTTTTCCCGATACATCTCCACAACACCTTTTAAAGCCAGATTGTCTGATTCCGTCGCGCCGGAGGTGAAGATGATCTCCTTCGGATCCGCATGGATGAGAGTCGCGATCTGGCACCGTGCATCATTGACCGCGTTTTCCGCTTCCCATCCGAATGAATGATTACGGCTGGCGGCGTTCCCAAATTTTTCGGTAAAATATGGTATCATGACTTCCAAAACCCGTGGATCCACCGGGGTTGTTGCGTGATTGTCCATATAAATAGGCAGCTTCATATTCAACTCCTCTCATTGCGGTTAAGGCAACCGCGTAATTTCCTCGATCGTGATACTATCCAATAAGCGAGTAATGCTGTCCTGTATTCTGCGGATAGGTCTTCTTACACTGCACTTTTGAAGTTGTTGGCAATCAGTTGCGCCCCCTCGATAGCAATCAACAAGCTCAATGGGCCCTTCAATGGCTTTGACCACTTGCCCTACAGTAATATCCCGAGGAGCCCTAGCTAGAACATATCCCCCTTTGGGGCCGTTCAAGCTCGTAATTAACCCACCCTTGGCCATTTTCTGTAGTATTTTTGCAAGCAATTCAACAGGAATACTGTACTCTTCAGCAATTCGCTTCGTATTGACGATCTTTTTATCATCCTCGAAGCAGGCAATATGACTGATCGCCATCAAACCATAATCAACTTTTTTGCTTAATTTCAACATCGATACACCCGAAGCGCTCGAACACGACTATTTGAGTCTGCGACTATTTTAGTCGGATATAACATATCACATATTTTTTCGTGGTGTCAAGCCTAAAACATGCAGTGGAAATAAATATTTGTAGGGGGACCTCAAGGTGGGCGTTCTAGCTTACAAAAAATATCGGCTAACGTCTACTTTATACTTTGTAGAATCTATGATCTTGAGAATACTGGTTCTAAAATGACCTGTTTTTTCATTTAGTTCAGAGAGATCTATAATATCTCCATCTACCTCCATTCCTGAAGGATCGGCGATAATCTTGACTTTGGGCCTATCCATCCGATCGATGTGCGAACTGGTCTGAACTACAACCCCCAACTCTTTTGTGTCCAGAAGAACCAATGTCCCAATTGGGAAAATGCCAATGCTGTTAACAAAGATTTTCATCAATACTGGATCAAAGGCTCGGCCGCTCTTGTTTAACATAAACTTCAACGCCTTATCTGGAGGATAGGGAATGCGATTGTACACTCTGGAGGAGGTTAGAGCGTCATAACAGTCCACTAGACTAATGATCCTTCCAAGTAAACTTAACTCCCATTGTATATCCAGCTTGGGATAACCAGACAAATCGTAATTCAAGTGGTGTTCGAATATACCAGTGACCATTCGAATGGTCATCTCGTTTATGCCCTTCAATTTAATAATGTATTTCACTCCAAGAATGGGGTGCCGTCGCATAATCTGCCATTCTTCTTCTGTGAAGTCTGTCGGTTTATTTAGTATCTCGGGAGAAATACTGGCCTTGCCCATATCATGAAACAAGGCCGCAATTCCCAACTCGGTCAATTCCTTTTTAGCGTATCCCAACCGCTGTCCCACCGTCAGCGACAAGATACAAACGTTGACGGAGTGGTGATGAGTATACTCATCGTGACTCCGGAGCGTCGTTAGTCCTAAGAGGGTCGACTCCTCCTGTAATAGTAAGTCGACCATGCTCTGAACAACCCGTTTTGCCCGCTTCACGCTCACGGCCTGACCCAATTTGATATTGTCCATCACTTCCGCTACGGCCGTCATTGTTCTGAAATAGGTGCTCTTGGCCATTTCTTTTGTATCTCGAAGAATGTCGTCGAAGCTTTCCTTCTTTTCTTCAAATGGATCAATTTCGATGTAGGCAATCCCCATCGCCTTCATCCGTTGCGCAACCACTTCAAACGGCTCCTGGATGCTCGGATCCGTCTGCACCAGAATATAAACAAACCGCTTCAACTCTTCTACCGTTGAAGATCTCTTAAATAGAATCCCACCGATTCGCAGTTGCTTGAGCGATTCAATCAGCGAGGCGAAGCTGGTAAAACCATCGATGTCCATCTTGAGTTTGAGTTCATCTAAAAAAAGATAATCTCCTTCTAGTCGGAGATAGGCGTCATCGCTCCATTGCCAAAGCGCTCGAAGAGTCCGCAACACATTTTCGATGGGCGCTTCCATGGCAACATTTGTTGGTTCATGAATCTGGGCAGTCTTCATCAGAATATAGAACTGATTAACCAGTTCTTTACCCTTCTTGGCCATTTCTTCGTCGAACCCTCTGGATGACAGGAACTGGCGGTTGGCTAAAGGCTCTATCTGTTGCTTAGGATCATTCGCCATGTGATTTTCCAATTTCACTCAAGGCTTTTACACACGCATCCCGAATGACTTTGCTGGACAACGATTGGCCCTCCTGCAACGCGGCAACGGCTTCTTCGGTGCCAATGCGTTTCAATGTGAGGACCGCGCACAATCCCAATTCTTCTTTGACGGCTTTCTTAAACCAGGCAGAACCCCCTTGCCGAACGAGTTTCCTCATCTTAGGAATCATGGATAACCCGCCTATTTTACCCAATGCCTCAAAAATTTCTTTCTTTTCATAAAGATCTCGGAGAACAAATTCCCGTTCCTCAATCACATTTTTCAAGGGTTCCAAGGCTGCCTGGTAATTGTGACTCGACAAACTGCGAATGGCCTGGATGCGCAGCGAACTCTCGGGATCGTTGAGAAAAGCCACAATCAGTTCTAGGGATCGAGGATCCTTCATTCCATCAAGGGTATGAAGCAATTCCTTGCGAACTTTGACCTCCTTATGGTTGACCAATTTTCGAAAATTCTCAATCACCTTTTCCTTTCCGATCTTCCCTAGAACATAGACGACATTCCTAACCACAAACCACCGTGGATCATCCAATTTTTGGATGAGCGGTTCAATATCTTCCTTCCCTAAATGCACAAGGGCCTCACAAACAACACGGCGCATTTTCATTTGTGTCAAGCGTCCTAAGAGTTCGATCAACGGGATGAGGGCATATTTGCTCAGCAGCAGCCAGAATTCATAGACCTGGTCTGTATCTTTCGCCCCCCACTGATTGAGCACCGGTTCCAATGCCCGGATTCTCTGCGGATCACCCGCTCGGTCAATCGACTGAATCAAACGAAGCCGCTGAGACTCCGGAAGATTTCTTGTCGGGTCTAGCAGCTCATGAAATAACTCCAGGACTTTCTTCGAATGCCAGAAATCTCCCCGGAGCATCAGGGTCTCTAATACATTATCGAGAATGTCGACCATCTCGGAAAATGCTCCTTCCTCTTTCTCAATCCGGAGAATGGCGGCTAAGATTCCCATTAGCGTTGAGATCGGATTCGCATATTTCTCCACCTTCATCTGTTGCTTAATCGCGGCAATTTCCTCCTCCGACAAAACAAAAATCTGAGAGGCTTGATCGGCCATTTTGGGACCTAGAAATTCCTGAAGAGTTGTTTGGGCCGATTCCGCCACCGGTTTCATTCGTGTTTTTTCTTTTTCAACCAGATTTTCAAGAACCGCCGTCTCTTGTGGCTTTATCGGCGTTATGGTTTCACGTATAAAATCACTGGTCACCAAATAGTTAACGTGGATAAAATGTCTTTCCCACAATAGCGTCACCATATCGTCATCCGGATTACTTGGATCATATTCTCTCCCGACGATCTCCAATAAACTCGTAATCTCGTCTTTATCAATGCCTTCATGGAAAGTTACCTCTCGAACCCCGTCCACGAAGAGCTTGAATGCCAAGCTTTCCAGCCTGTTCGTGTTCTCGTACACAACCTGCCCCTTATAGTAAACGGCGTATTGCTTGATTTTCAGCTTTAACGTCTCATATTCACGAAGATGAGTATCGAACCGATTTTGAAGTTCTTGAAGGAATTTTTGGTAGACGGGATTATTGGGAAGATAGATTTTAAGGGTTTTGGCCGTTTTGGTCAGTTGGAGTAGAACGTCTTTGACCGACTTGAGCTCTTCTTTATCAATCTCGCCATCCGCATCGATTTTAGAATCAGGGTCTGAACTTTTAACCGGTTCTGGGAGTTTCGTATCCATCTCTGAACTCTTGTTTGTGATTAATTATAGATGCGGACCGTCTGAATGTCAAAATCGTTTTTTGCGGATATGTCTGCATAACGGCTTGACAAGCCAGTGGATTAAGGTATGATGAAACCCGTTTGACACGGCAACATTTCACGATTGGGAAAACTAATGAAACCTCTTCCAATGGATATCCATACCAGAGAACGCTTTCTAAACAATCCCCTTCCCGGTTCACTGATTAAAAAGGTATCTTGGAATACCATAACACCGGTTGCAGCATACGAACGCATCGCAACCGGTCCGTATAGTTTCCTGTTGGAAAGCGTGAAGGGATCGAAGACAACCGCACGCTATTCATTTGTAGGAGGTGAGCCTTTCCTCGTTTTGAGGACGAAGGGTCTGCAGGCAGAGATTCATCGGTCAGGTTCTCGTCAAGTCATCCAAGAGTCTCCGTTAACGATTCTGAAAACCCTGCTTGATGACTTTTGGGTACCCCGGTCGGAGGGATTACCCTGTTTTCCTGGGGGTGCCGTCGGGTTCTTCAGTTACGACCTCGTCCGTTTGTTTGAAAAACTTCCTCGGCTAAGTCTGGAGCACCCCGGTTGGCCGGATCTTTTGCTCATGTTCACGGATACCGTCATCGCTTTCGATCATGAGCAAAAAACCATCCAGATTATTTACACACCTCCTAAAAGTCATGTTGTGAACACGGACCGGAAGACCCTGCTGGAAAAGGGCCTATGGAAGATTTCACAGATTGAGGAAAAACTGACAGGTCCAATCCAATGTCGTTTTTCCAAACGCCGTTCGACTCCGGCGGGTCGTCCAGATTCGAACTTCACGAAGGAACAATACATTAAAATGGTTCTGCGATGCAAAGAATACATCGCCGCGGGTGACATATATCAGGCCAATCTTTCACAGCGCTTTTCGGCTTCCTTTGATCAGGACCCTTGGTTGTTGTATAAAGTCCTGCGCAAAATCAACCCCTCTCCTTTTGCTGGCTTTCTCCACATGGAAGACCTTTATCTGGTTAGTGCCTCTCCCGAGCGTCTTATCCGGCGGCAAGGCGACTTTCTTGAAACTCGACCGATCGCAGGCACTCGACCCCGAGGGAAAACCTCCGACGAAGACCGGGCTATGCGCACGGAGCTTTTTTCCAGTGCGAAAGAGCGGGCGGAGCATCTAATGCTGGTTGATCTTGAGCGGAATGATCTTGGCAAAGTCTGTCGTTACGGAAGCGTCCAAGTCGATGAGTTCATGGTAGCCGAACGTTACTCACATGTAATGCACATCGTTTCCAATATCCGGGGGACCCTTTCACCCGGCACGCATCTTCTCGATGTCATCCGATCCGTCTTTCCGGGCGGAACCATTACTGGCGTGCCCAAGATCCGTTGCATGGAGATCATCGAGGAATTGGAGCCGGTGGTGCGAGGTCCGTATACAGGCTCCTTCGGATACATCAGCTTTGCGAATGAAATGGACCTCAATCTGATTATCAGGACGTTTGTGATTAAAAATAACCGCGCTTATATCCAGGTTGGGGGCGGCATTGTCGCCGATTCGGAACCTGAACGCGAATATGGAGAAACTCTTTACAAGGCTGAGGCCTTGCTTCGTGCTCTGAATCATTTGCGTTAAGGGACAATGCGCATCTACCTCAACAACAACTTTGTGAGCGAACAGAACGCCGTCATCTCCGTATTCGACCATGGTTTTCTTTACGGAGACGGCGCGTTTGAAACCCTTCGGGCTTATGGCGGCAGGCTCTTTCGGCTCCGCCAACACCTGCGACGGCTAAAAGAATCGGCGCAAGGACTTGAAATCTCCCTTCCTCACACTTTCCCGGTATTAGGTCGCCTCCTCTATCAAACCCTGTCCGTTAACCATCTCGAAAATGCGTTGCTTCGAGTCTGCGTTTCTCGCGGTCGTGGACCGATTGGTTTGGATCCTGCTCTCTGTCGAAAGCCCACGTTTGTAATTATTCCAAGGGTCTTCAATGGCTATGGCCCCCATAAATACCATAACGGTTTAGAAATAACCGTGGTCTCGGTGCGCAGGACCCCTCGTCAGGCCTTGGATCCCAAGATTAAATCGTCCAATTTCCTCAACAATATTCTAGCCAAAATCCAGGCCAAACGAAACCATTCGCACGAAGGGCTGATGCTCTCTGTTAACGGTCATTTAACCGAAGGTAGTATCAGCAATTTTTTTATCGTGAAGCGAGGCCGTCTTTATACACCGGGGGTCAATTTGGACATTTTACCAGGCATCACGCGTGGGCTCGTCGTCGATTTGGCCAAGGAGTCTGGCATTCCTGTGAAAGAAACCCGTCTTAGACCTTCTGACCTTTACAATGCGGATGAGTGTTTTCTGACCAACACTTCTATGGAAGTCATGCCTGTTGTAAAGGCCGACGGATTCACGATCGGGGGCGGAAAACCCGGTCCTATTACTCGTCTTTTACAGGAATTGTATCGAAAAACCGTTCGACGCGAATGTCAAATTCGGATGAGGCCTTCTAGAGCTAAATGACGTGTATTAACGAAGGGGGGCACTCGCTAATGAGATCTCCATCTAAGAAGAAACCTTCTCAGGGATTTTCTCGATCTTGATCTTGGCGATTCGTCGGTCCGCCATGTCAACAACTGTAAACTTATATTTTCCATGCTGAATAATCTCGCCGCCGCGGGGAATACTCTGGATCTGTGAAAGAAAAAACCCGCCCAATGTTTCGTACTCTGAAGATTCAGGCAGAGATAGACCGTAATCATCATGAAGATCACGGATTGACATCGAGGCATCCACCACCATGGACCCATCCTTTAACCGTTCGACGGGGCGTTCGCTCCGGTCTACCTCATCCTGGATTTCACCAACAATTTCTTCGACAAGATCTTCCAACGTAACCAGGCCTTCAACACTACCGTATTCATTAACAACAATGGCCATCTGAATTCGTCGGCGCTGAAGCTCTTTTAATAGATGGCTCACTTTCATCGTTTCCGGAACGAAATAAACGGGTCGAATAAGATCCTTTAAGACAACCGGTTCTTTGCTGACTAATTGACTCATGAGATCCTTGTAGTACAGAATTCCCACGATTTCATTAACCCCTCTGCGATAGACCGGGTAACGAGAAAATTTATGGGTGGACACAATCTTCAATAGGTCATCCGCTGCCGTATCGATCTGTAGAGCATGAATTTTCGGGCGAGGAATCATCACTTCCTTGACCGAAATATCCGTAAATTCAAACACGCTGTGTATTAAATCTTGCTCGGTCTGGTCAAAAATTCCCTTTTCGCGCCCTTCACGGATCAGGATTTTTATTTCCTCTTCCGAGACAAAGGTTTTCTCATGCGAAGTTGGTCCTTTAAATAAACGAAGCAACAGTCGGCTTGAAATGGTCAGGATTTTGATAAACCTCGAAGTAATTTTTGACATCCAAACGATCGGAAGAGCCACGCGAAGCGCAATGTATTCCGAATATTTAAGTGCGAGGGACTTTGGAACCAGTTCCCCCATGATGAGCGAAAGATAGGAAATCACAAGCACGACACTTCCAACCGCCAGAGCTTCACTGGCCTTTTGGACCGTTTCATTCGGGATCAGCTGGATAGCGGGTTTTAATGTTTCCACTGCAATGACGCCACCCACGGCCGCAGCCAAGGAACTCACCAGTGTTATACCGATTTGAATCGTTGCCAAAAAGCGCTCGGTATCTTCCTGAAGTTGATGGACAAAAACCGCCCGACGATTGCCTTGCTCAAGTAGCTGCTTGATCCGACTTCGGCGAACTGCAATAATCGCGATCTCGGAACACGCGAAGAATCCGTTCAACAAAATAAGCAAGAAAATTGAAACTATTTCTACCCAAGTATGAGTCAAATGGCGTCCTTATTTATTCAATAAAACGAGTGCGACGATAACATAAAATAGATTAAATTGCAAGACGGTATTGTATATTGGCAAGACGGTATATTTAGCAATACATTGATTTTATTTTATTTTTTTAATTTTATAAAAAATTATTGACATCACAGTCACAAATCATATATATAATACATAAATTTGATCGGAAAGGTGGGAATTGTGCGCTTTTCAGCAAAGGGAGAATATGGGGTATTGGCTGTATTTGAACTGGCCAACCATGCGCAAGAAACTCCTTTCCAAGCTAAGACAATCGCGAAGAACCAGCGGATCCCGCTTCGCTTTTTGGAACAGGTTTTAAGCAGCCTTCGAAAAGCCGGTCTAATTGAAAGTGTGCGGGGTGCACAAGGCGGATATTCATTGAGCCGGCCGCCCTCCGAGATTCGAATTAGCGATGTTTTAGAAGCGATTGAAGGTCCGATTAATCCATCCAACCGCGCGTCCGGAAACGCCGACCGTTACCGACCGTATGAGGGAATGGACAGCGGTGATGATATTCTAAAACCAATTTGGGAAGAAGCTCGAACGGCCGTGATGGAGGTTCTGGATTCCATTACGATACAAAATCTATGTGAACGAAAGCAGGAAAGGGAACGACAGAAAGTTTTGATGTACCATATATGATGCGAGTTTTGTGAAGCGATGAGCACCCAGTCGGACTTGATTATACTGATATCGATCACTCTTTTTGCCGCATTCGTCAACGGAGGGCTGGGGCATGGTTTTTCGTCCATCACCGTACCGGTCGCGCTACTGTTCTATACCAATCGGATTTTGAACCCTGCCCTGGTTTTGGTCGAAATCTTCATTAACAGTTACATCTTACTGATTAACCGGAAAGGCCTGTCGAAGGTTTGGAGACGTGTCATCCCCATCCTGATCGGGATGGTACCTGGCATCATCTTCGGCAGTTATGTCCTGTCGTACGTACATCCCGGCTGGATCAAATTCACGACCTTCGCCGTTCTTCTCCCTTTAATTCTCTCTCAAGCAGCCGGCGTGCGCAAGCCCATCAATTCCGAACAGGCCGTGGGCCTACCTTTCGGTACCGGTGTCGGTTTTCTTTATTCCGTCACCACCGTTTCGGGCCCTCCGCTGGCCCTCATGTTCAACAACCAAGGCCTTGTGAAAGAAGAATTCCGGGCGGCTCTGGGTCTCATCCGTGTAACCGAAGCTCTGCTTACCGCGAGTGCGTACTACTTCCTGGGTCTATACAGCGTTCAAAGCGGGGGGATCTTTGTATCGATCGCGCCGAGTGTTTTGATCGGCGTTCCTCTGGGCGCTTTTGTAATCCACCGGCTTAATCCGGAAACCTTCCGGAGACTTTGCATGAGCTTTGACGCCTGGGTCGTTGGGTTCGGACTTTCCAGAGTTTTAATCGAGCTTAATCTGGTAACCAGTCCATCGGCGTATCTGCTCTGGTGCTTTGTCATCGCTGTTGACACGTTTCTTCTCTATCAATTTTTCACAAAAGGTAAACTCTATCAATCCCAGAAGGTGAAAACCGTTTAGATTGGGGTGATCGCATGAATAGAGAGTTCTCTTCCGCGCCAAAAGTCAGCCTCGGGCATACCGTCAATCGACAGACGGTGGAAACCGATGTCCTCATTATCGGCGGCGGAACGGCCGGTTGCCTCGCTGCCACCGAGCTACGTGAACGATATCCGCATCTTAAAGTAACGATCTTGGAAAAAGCCCATATCGACCGAAGCGGGTGTCTGGCCGGCGGGATGAACGCCATCAATGCCTATCTGAATCCGGGAGAGACACCGGAGAGTTTCGTAAAGTATGTGCGATTTGATTCCTGCGGCCTGATCCGCGAGGATTTGGTTAAGAGTCAGTCGGAGTTGTTCGAATATTGCGTCAAAAAAGTCGAGCGGTGGGGTCTGCCGATTCTGAGCGATGAAAAAGGCAACTACCTTCCCCGTGGACGATGGAATATCAAAATTAACGGCGAATCCTTAAAACCCATCCTGGCCAAAGCGGTCCGGGACGCTGGCGTCCAGATATTAAACTGGACGGTTGCAACAAATTTTTTACGCCGGGAACGACGCATTATCGGCGCCACCGGCTTCAGCATCCGCAACGGCAAATTTTATATTATAAAGGCAAAGGCCGTGATCGTGGCCACCGGTGGCGCCGCGGGTCTTTACCGACCCAACAACACCCATGATGCTCAACATAAGACCTGGTACTCTCCCTACAACACCGGGGCCGGTTACGCCATGGGGATTCGTGCCGGGGCCGAGATGACCAGCTTTGAAATGCGCTACATCGCTTTGAGGACCAAGGATGCCATCGCGCCGACCGGCACGATCGCCCTCGGGGTCAACGCGCCCCAAATCAATGGCAAAGGCGAAAAATTCATGGCGACGCGCTACACCCATTTGGGTGGCGACAGCGCACCAACGCCGTATCGGGCTTACGGACCCATCATGGAGTTAAAAGAGGGGCGGGGACCGGTTTATCTAGACACACGTCATATCAACGACGAACAGGTTAAGAATCTGAAGGCCGCCTTTCTAGATATGTATCCCTCCCAGGTTCTCTACTGGCTTTCGAACGATATTGACCCGAGCAAAGAACCGGTTGAAGTTCAGTTGACCGAACCCTATATCGTCGGGGGACATTGTCAGGCCGGTTATTGGATCGATATCGATCGTCGAACAACCCTAGAAGGACTTTATGCCGCCGGGGATGTCGCCGGAGGCGCGCCGTTCAAGTTCGTCAGCGGTTGTTGGGCCGAAGGGGTCATCGCGGCCCGTGCGGCGGGAAAGTACGTCGACCAAGTTCAGCGGGCCGAGCCCGATGACGACTGGATCAACCGTGAGCAGGGACGGGTCTTTCAGCCGCTGCATCAGCATGGCAGAATTTTTGCCGGGATCCGGGCCGACGAGGTAGAGTCGAGACTGCAAAAAATCATGGAGGAATACGCCGGGGGTGCTTCTCGATATTACGAAATGAACGAGGCGCAGCTCCTTGTGGCACGAAAACACCTTGCCCAACTCCCGAATCAGCTGGACCTCCTCGTTGCCGAAGAACTCCATGATCTGATGAAGGTTCATGAAATCTTGGACCGGATCGATGTGGCACAAGTTTTGGTCGAACACCTGCTCCATAGACGAGAAACCCGCTGGCCAGCCTATCAGACCCGGATGGACTATGCGGAGCGAGATGATCAAAACTGGTTGAAGTTTGTCAACTCCCGACGGAATCCAAATACGGGAGCCATTACGATGCTTGAACGACCGTATGAACAATTGGTTCCAGGAGACCGATACAAACCCTAAAAGACCGACTGATTAGATAAGGATGCTTTATGCCTGTTATTGTTGACCCAGTAAAATGTGACGGCTGCGGAAATTCTGTTCAACCACCCTGTGTTCGAATGTGCCCGGGCGACCTTATCGTGAAGGACCTAGGAACGAACAAGGCTTATCTCAAGTATCAGGACTGCTGGGATTGTCTTGCCTGCGTGAAGGCCTGCCCGGAAGAGGCCATTCTGTTCCGGCTCTCATTCCAACTGGGCTTTCCCAACGCGAGCCTCCAGCCACATGTGCATACCACACAGAACGTGATCACATGGGAAGCGGTCGACAGCCGCGGCCATAAAGAGACCTTTACCATTCCGACCAAGGTCCTCCCGGTTGCGTTAGATGAAAAGGTCGAAGGATCAGGACCGCCCGATTTTTCGATTTGATTCGATCCTTTTGGGGATGAACGGATGGGAGGTAGCATCATGGGAACAACAATCTCTCCACAGAAATTGACTGTGGATCTTTCCAAGATCCCAGCCGAGGTTTTGAAAGAGATCGAGATCTTCGAAGGCGAAGTCGCCCGTCTGAAACGGGGCGAGATCACGGCGGATCAATTCAAGCCGTTTCGTCTGCAGCACGGGGTGTATGGGCAACGGCAACCGGGCGTTCAGATGTTCCGGGTCAAGATTCCACTGGGACGACTGAACCCGGCACAGCTGAGGCGGTTGGCGGACGTGGCCGAGACCTATGCTTCCGGTGTCTGCCATCTTTCCACTCGCCAGAACATCCAGATGCACTTCGCCATGATCGAAAGCGTCTCGACCATGATGCGGCTGATCGCCGAGGTCGGACTGACGACGCGCGAGGCCTGCGCCGATACCGTCCGCAACGTCACAGCCTGTCCGATGGCCGGCATCAGCCCCACCGAAGTGGTGGATGTCACCCCGTACGGGCTTGCGATCACACAACACTTTCTGCGTAATCCGATCTGTCAGAAGCTGCCTCGGAAATTCAAGATCGCCCTTGAGGGCTGCACCGACCAGGATCACGCCGCCACCGCAGTGCATGATATTGGGGTCACGGCCCGGAAGCGAGACGGACAACTGCGCTTTCGCATCGTGGTGGGAGGCGGGCTGGGCTCTACGCCGCGGACGGCAAACGTTCTGGACGAGTTCGCGCCGCCCGAAGACCTGGTCGCGATCTGCGAAGCGATCATCCGAGTCTTCGACCGACACGGCCAGCGTCAGAACCGGTACAAGGCCCGCATGAAGTTCCTGGTTGAAAAGCTGGGGTTTGAAAAATTCTATCAGCTCTGGAAGACCGAACTCGATCTGGTTAAGTCGCAAAACGGCCACTACACTCTTCCGGCAATTGAAGAGGTCCCGTTAAAGCAACCGGCCTCTCCCCGAGCCTGGAATCGGGAAATGGCGGCCGGTCCGTTTGCGACCTGGTTGAAGTACAATGTCTTGCGGCAAAAGCAACCGGGTTACAACCTCGTCACGATCAAGATTCCACTGGGGGACATCAAGAGCGCCCCGCTTCGCGCCGTGGCGGACATCTGTGAGCGGTTCTCTGACGGATACATTCGGGTCACGGTCCAGCAGAACTTCGCGATGCGTTGGGTCCATGAAGCCGATCTCCCGGCCGTGCACGATGCCTTGGTGAAGACCGGACTGGCCGAGGCCGGATCGGATCGGATCGAGAACATCGTCTCTTGTCCCGGAACGGATTCCTGCGGCCTTTCGATCACATCGTCCAAAGGTCTGGCGCGGGCCCTGTCCGGTCCGTTTCCACCGGGGGATCCGGTCAACGATGATCTCGCCGGAATGTCGCTAAAGGTTTCCGGCTGTCAGAATGCCTGTGCGCAGCACCAACTGGCCTCGATCGGTTTTCAAGGTGTTGGAAAAAAGGTGGGTGGTCACACCGCGCCTTTCTATGAATTGCATCTCGGAGGGTCGCATACACAGATCGGGTTGCAGGTCTTAAAAATCCCGGCCAAGCGGATTTTGGACGCGGTCAAACACCTGGTCCAGTGGTATCGAACCGACCGACAAGGGGGCGAGACTTTCGAACGGTTCGTGCGGCGTATAGGCAAAGACAACCTCAAAGAAAGGCTGATGCCCTTCACGTTCCTTCCGGCCTACCAAGAGGATCGCAGCTTCTACGTCGATTGGGGGGATGAAAAGGATTTTACCACGGAGGATCTAGGCCCGGGCGAATGCGCCGGAGGGGCCTACGAAATGATGGAGGGCTTCCTTTTCGAGGCCGATCAGGAGCTTCATTTGGCTAGCGTCATGGTCGAAAAGGGACAGACCGGACATGCAGTGAACAAGGCTTATCGAGCGATTGTGGCCGCCGCGAAGGGTCTTTTGGTCCTGGAAGGAATAGATTCCTCCATTGATGCCGAGATTCTATTCAAAGCCGAAACGCTACTGGTTGGAAAAGAAATCCTGCCCAGGACGTTTGCCCGCCTGACCGATCAGGTCAAGGATCTTGGACCGAAGTCGCCCACGGTGGAATTTACACAAGAAAAGATCGCTTATGCCAAATCGTTTGTCGAGGCCAGTCATTCGGCCTTCGACAAGCACGGCCGCACGCTTAAACAAGGGAAGACCCATGCCGCTGCCGTAGCACCGGAGGCGGCCGGGCGACCTGCCGAGAAAGCGCCGGCGAAAACGGTTCCGGCCGTCCTGCTCGACCTGAGCGGCGTCGCCTGCCCGATCAATTATGTGAAAACCAAGCTGAAACTGGAGGAGTTGGAGATCGGTCAGCGACTCGAGGTGATTCTGGACGAGGGTGAGCCGATTCGAAACGTTCCGAAGAGTCTCCTGGGCGACGGGCAGAAAATTCTGTCCCAAGAGAAGGCGGACGATCACCATTACCGTCTTCTGGTAGAAAAAGTTTTCTAAATCGGAGAATCAAATGACGACGAACACGCCCCATGAAGAAATCCCGGCGCACGGTGGCCGCTTGATCGACCGCATTGTTCGGGGAGCCGAACGTGAGCGACTGATCAATAAGGCGAATGAGATGAAAAAAATTCCGCTCACACGGCGTAAACTATGCGACCTGGAAATGCTCGCCGTGGGCGCTTACAGTCCGCTCGAAGGCTACATGGGTCGGAAGGATTATGAACGCGTCGTCGCAGAGATGCGCTTATCGAGCGGACTTCCCTGGAGCATTCCGATCACCTTCCGGGTTGATCATAAAACGGCCGCGTCGATCCGCGAAGGTCAGGAAATCGCTCTAACGGACGAACGCCAAGCCGTCCTGGCGATCTTGCATCTTGAGGAAAAATTCGATCACGACAAAAAAGTCGCCGCAAAAGCGGTCTACGGAACCGACAGCCCCGAGCATCCGGGCGTCGATATTCTTTACAAACGCGGAGATGTGCTGTTGGGAGGTAAGATCAGTGTGCTGCAGTTGCCGGATAACCGCGAGTTTCTCCCCTACCGTCTCACACCGCTCGAGACCCGCCAAATTTTCAAAGACCGCGGTTGGAAAACCGTTGTCGGTTTCCAAACCCGTAACCCGGTTCACCGGGCCCATGAATATATCCAAAAATGTGCGCTGGAGATCGTGGACGGGCTTCTGCTCCACCCCCTGATCGGCGAGACGAAGAGCGACGACATTCCAGCGGATGTTCGAATGAAATGCTACGAGGTATTATTGGAGAAGTATTATCCCAAGGACCGCGTCGTGCTCTCGGTGCTTCCCGCGCCGATGCGATATGCCGGCCCCCGGGAGGCGATTCATCATGCGATCGTCCGGAAAAACTACGGCTGCACCCATTTCATCGTCGGACGCGATCATGCCGGCGTCGGCAGTTTCTACGGCTCGTTTGACGCCCACCATATCTTCAACGAATTTGCCCCCGGAGAACTGGGCATTACGCCGCTCTTTTTCGACAACACTTTTTATTGCAAGGCCTGCGGGAGCATGGCTTCGGTCAAAACTTGTCCTCATGATAAAACCGAACATATCAGTCTTTCCGGCACGAAGGTTCGTGAGATGCTCCGAGCCGGAATTCCACCCCCGCCCGAATTCTCACGTCCCGAAGTGGCCAAGATCCTGATCGAAGCGATGAAGAGCGGGCGTTAAACGGCGGCGGGTTTAAGTTGCACATGGACAAGACAGGATTCCTCCCCATGCGCGATGCCGTTTTGCAAGGATGACCTGTACGGCCCGACGAACGGGGTCAGTAATCCTTCCAGCACCCCGTGCAAGAGCGGGCAGACGATTTCCGGGTTGAACTCCACAACCTCTTTGAAGATGCAATTATGCAGTTGGATCTTCACTTGCTGGCCAGCCGCCCCTTCAACCCGGGGTTCAAAACCCCAAGCCCCAAACTGATCCGCTAAAAATCGAGCGATTGTTTCGGCCGACCGTTCGACCGTCTGCCCGCCGGATAATTTCTTTGCAAGGCCCTCACCCCATTGCCGTCCAAAAGTCTTAATTTCATCCGGAGACACCCCCTTGAGCGCCAACAGACCCAAAAGCATTTCAGAGAGCAGGCGGTAGTCTCGCGGAAGCAGTTCGAGTCCGACTACGGGCCGGACCTTCCGGTACACACGCCGGGGTCGGCCCGAGACGCCCGTCTTCATGGCAATGGATGAAACCAACTGGGCTTCCGATAACTTTGAGAGGTGTTGGCGGATTGCGCTGGGATGAAGATGAAAACGTTGGGCCAGTTCCTTGATCGAAACCGCTCGATGCTTTCTTTCCATATATTGAATAATCGCAAAGCGCGTCTCATCCGCCAAAGCCTTGCTGGTTTTTAATAGATTACCTTGCATGTATCACTCCATTTTTTGTTGACTCATAACATAGCGCTGTCTATAATGTCAAACAGTTTTAACAGTAAATACTGTACTTATTGATCAAATTACTTCATGAAACGGGGTGGGCGACAATGGAGACAGATGTTTTTTTGAAAACGATAAAGGAAGAGATTTTGACCCACCCTGTGATGACGCACCGTTTTTGGAATCGGTTTGAGAAGGGTGCGTTTACGATGGAGGGCCTTAAACGATTCTCTCTTCATTATTACCTCCATGTATTGCAGACCCGCCTTTACGATGCTATGGTGTTGGCGCGCACGCCTTCAGAAGCGATCCAGGCCGCCCTCGCCTCGATTCTCTGGGATGAATACGGTCGCGGCAATCCGGAAAGAACACACCCAGCCCAGTTCCGAAAATTTTTGTGCGCCTTGGACCTTCAGGAACACGACTGGAACACGGTAACCCCTCTACCTGAATTTGAGGCCTATCGGGATGTCCATTTGCGTCTTTGCCAGGATTACGATTTTCACGTAGGACTGGGGGTTGTAGGTTTGGCGATGGAATATCCGATCCCGTTTTTATACGAAAAACTTGTCCCTGGTTTTCGACTTCACGGGATATCCGATGACGCATTGGAGTTTTTCCTCGAACACATGCCCATCGATGAGATCCACTCAAGCCTGATGGAGGCGGCAATACGACCGGAACTGGAATCTCCCGAACATCAGGCCTTTGTCCGGGAAGGGGCGAGGCGCTCTCTGGATGCCCGCTATTTGCTTATGGAAGCCCTGGATCGTATCACCTTCCTATAGACAGGGCATTTGACAAACTATTGACAACTTTAACCCTTGTGACATATAGTAAACTCTCTTTTTGGAGAATCGCCATGAAGCAAGAAGGATCAGAGGGTCGGACCATCACCGAGATGGTCAAAGACTTGGAAGAGCAGCAAAAGAAGACCAAGGTGGTTAATCCCATTGTTCAACAAGTTATGGAACAGGTCGCGGCCGTTCAGACACGGATGGGCCGGATCAAACACAAGATCGCGGTCATGAGCGGGAAGGGCGGGGTCGGCAAGAGTTCCGTGACGGTCAATCTCGCCAACAGCTTTGCCTCGCGCGGCTACAAAGTCGGCATCTTGGATGTGGACTTAAGCGGACCATGCATCCCGAAGATGATGGGCGTTCGCGAGCGGGCGCTCAAGATCACACCCGAAGGAGCCCAGCCCGCCGTCGGCGTCAACGGGATCAAGGTCGCCTCAATGGAATTGATGCTGCCCAGCGAAGGCAGCCCCGTAATGTGGAAAGGCCTCTGGGAAGATTCTGCCGTCTGGCGCGGGACGGTCGAGATGAGCGTCATCCGCGAATTCATCAGCGACGTGAATTGGGGGCCTCTGGACCTCCTGCTGATCGACATGCCCCCGGCCTCCTCCGACAAACCGCCGATCATCGCTCAGATGATTCCGGACCTGGACGGCGCGGTGATCGTGACGATCCCTTCCGAAATTTCACAATTTATCGTCAAAAAATCGGTCGTGTTTCTGAACCGGGAGCTTCATATCCCCATCATCGGACTGATCGAGAACATGAGCGGCGCGATCTGCCCGCATTGCGGCGAGGCGCTGGAACTTTTTGAAGACGCGTCCCACGGGGAAAGTCCGCTTCAGAAAATGGGCCTTCCTCTATTGGGCCGGGTGCCGTTTGACCGACGGATCGCAAGCTGTGCGGATCACGGCCGCTCGTTTATAGACGAACACGCGCTCACGCCGGCCGCGCAGGCCTTCCGGATCATCACCGATTCGTTACAACAGCATATCGAATCAAGGAGAACGTCATGAAATTTCTGTGCATCAAATGCAACAACTTTATGGATTACGAATCCAAGGAGCAGGTGGACACGCTCCGCCTCGGCATTACCTTTGCCTGCACGCAATGCGGATACAAAGTCGCAATGGTTACGAATCCGGGCGAGACGCAGCTGGTCAGCGGGCTGGGCGTCAAGATCGGCGGCCGCACCGTTCCGGCCGAGCCGATGGAATTCACCCGCGAGGCCATCAAGCCGGAGGGCCAGCCCACCGCGACGATGACGGCCGATATGGGCAAATGTCCCTTCCCGGGCATGCTGGCCGGATCGGGGTTCAAAGACACCGGAATCGCGGCCGGCCTGTCCGGACAGGACTCCAAAGCGTCCGTTCCGTGGACATCGAATGCCGAACAGCGGCTTCAAAACGTTCCGTCCTTCGTCCGGACTCTGGCCCGGGCCGGCATCGAGCAGTATGCGAGAGAGAATGGGTTTACGGAAGTGAATGACCGGGTTATGGACGAGTATCGGGAAAAAGTGGGAATGTAAGCCGTCCGGGAACGATTTTCCCCATCACAACCGCTCGTCGGGCACCGGTGGCGGATGGAACGTTGTTCGGCTCGCCCTGAATCGCCCCGTAGGCGAACAAGGCAAAAGCCATCGCCTCAAGCGCTCGGCTGTCCAGGTCAAACTTCTCAAAGGTGAAAACCGGAACCGGGCCGAAGGCCTGCTGAAGAAACTGCATCAAGGTCGAGTTTCGGGTCCCGCCACCGCCAACGATCACTTCTTCGACGCCCCCGCTGGGCAGAATGAACCGTTTGTACGCCTGGGCGATCGACCGGGCTGTAAAGGCCGTTGCGGTAGCCATTAAATCCTGATGATTTAATTTCAAGCCGTTGGCCCGTCCGATTAACCACCGGATCATGGCTCGCCCAAAAGCCTCGCGCCCCGTCGTCTTCGGGGGCTTCCGACTCAAAAACGGATGCCGAAGCAACTCGCTTATGAGCTTTTCATGGACTTTCCCACGCCGGGCCAGCGCCCCGTCCCCGTCCATCGTCCTGTGACCGTTCGTTCGGTGTTGGATGATGCCATCCATCAACATATTACCGGGGCCGGCGTCGAACGCCACAATGTCCGAGAGACCGCCCTGGGAAGGCAAATAGGTGAGATTGCTGATCCCGCCGATGTTGACGACGAGGCGCGGGCGTTGCGCATGGTGAAAAAGGATGTAGTGGAGATAGGGTGTCAGCGGCGCGCCTTCCCCGCCGGCCGCCATGTCCCGATGACGGAAATCGGCCACGGTAGTCACACCGGTTCGCTCGGCGATGATGGACGGCTCGCCGATCTGGAGCGTCGAACGAATTTTTGCTCCGCTTACTTTGAACGGAACCGGTTGATGACAGATCGTTTGCCCGTGAGATCCGATCAGATCAATCTCGTTCAACGGTATGCCGGCTTCCCGCGCGATCCGTATCGCCGCCTTGGCAAACAATTCTCCCACATGGACATTCAGACGACTGAGATCCTCGACCCGGCCGTCATGGGTCAAGCGAACGAGCCGGGCACGTAATGCGCGAGGATAAGGATAGGTCGCAAAGCGGAGCAACCTCAGTCGGCTTTCCAGCCCCCGACCGGCGATCTCCACCAAGGCAGAGTCAATGCCGTCCGTGGAAGTCCCTGAAATCAACCCGATCACCTTCATGGCCGGTTAGCCTACTTCAACACGGAAAGACCGTCAAGAAAAATTTCGAACCGCCCGGTGAAAACCCGAAGCCGGATGGGTCTGTTTGACTTTTTCCCGATAAAATGCTATTTTAATGTTCGTCTGCGATTCCAGCCTGTTCACTATCTCTTTCCCATATTCTGTCCTGGGCAGACCGAAGCATTGCTAAGGAGTGATTCTTGATTGTCCAGGACACAAGTGTTATCACTAAAAAATGGACTTTTCACGGTCACACGATCCATCTCGAATTATGGCCCGGGCGGGTTTTCGTTCCCACCACGACATCCGAATTGATGGCCGATCAAATTTCCCGTTGCAGCGGGGAAACGGTAATTGATTTGGGATGCGGCAGCGGGTTCTTTGCGGTGCTGGCTGCAAAGATGGGGGCGAAGCAGGTTTACGCACTGGATCTCCACAAAGAGGCCTGCGAACTCACCCGACGCAATGCCGAAAAGAACGGCGTATCCAACCGCATCGATTGCCGACAGGGGGATTTATTCGACTCGCTCAAAGGGCTGGTCGCGGATACCATCATCAACGATGTCTCCGGCGTGGCCGAGGCCGTGGCGCGGTGCACCGGATGGTTTCCGGAGCCGGTCCCGACGGGTGGACCGGACGGCGCAGACCCAACCGTCCGGATGTTCCGGTCCGTCCGATCGCATCTGGTTCCGAACGGGCGATTGCTCTTTCCCGTCATTTCTCTGGCCAATGAGCAACGCATTTTGGATGCCGCACGACAGACGTTTAACGAAGTCCGACTGGTGTACGAAAAACGGCTGCCGCTGCCGGCTTCAATCTCCCCGGAGAGTCTCCCGCTCCGTCAATTGCTCTCGGACGGCGTCGTTCGACTCGTCAAAAAAGGCAGTCGCTGGCTCTGGGAGCTAAGGATTTACGAAGCCCGAAACGTGTGTTAATACGTCCCGCCCGGTCAAAACTTCAGGATCAGGTCTTTCAACCCCACGATCTTTCGAATCCGTTTTTGTATTTGCCTCTTCTTGCCCTGCCGTATCAGCGGAAGAAGATCGGACGCGGTGAGGCGTTGAAGGATTTGGCGGCGGCGCGCCATTAAGGGAACCTGAGATTGAACCTGTTGACGGATGGAACCCAACAGACGGAGAAATTTTCCGTACTCCGCTCCGAACGACTGTTCCAGCTCCATGCGGATCCGGCGGGCGAGGGCGGGGCTCTTTCCGTTGGTTGAAACGGCGATAATCAGGTCCCCTCGCGTCATGACCGCCGGGGAGATGACGTTGCATCGCGAGGGGTCATCCGCCGTGTTGATCAGACGAGCGTCGGGATCGACCCGGCGGGCGATTTCGGCATTGGTCTTCCGATCGTTCGTCGTGGCCATGATTAAGAAGGCCTCTCGAAGATCCGCAGGACGCCAGCGACGTGCACGGCGGCGAATTGCGCCGGCGAGAGCAAGATAGGCCAGTTTCCGGGTCAAGGTCGGGCTAATCACCGTGACTTGCGCTCCACAGGCCAGTAAGGTGAGCACCTTTCGTTCAGCCACGCGGCCCCCGCCGATCACAACTACGGGTTTGTTCCGGAGATCCAAAAGGGCCGGAAAATACCTCATGACCGCGGCTTGTTGTTCAGCTGGTCCAGGAGTTGGCGGGCTTTGGTACGGTAGGGGCTGGCGGGATATTTTACGATCAGGTCCTGAAGACGGGCTACGGCCTGCTCGGGTTTTCCTTCCCCTCCGTAAGAGAGGGCGAGGTAATACAGCGTATCCATCACGATCGGATCGTTTGGATACGTGATCAGGATCTGCTCAAACCGGCGGATCGCGGCCGGGTAGGCTTCCTGCTTGTAGTAGAAATGACCGACATAGAACTGGTACCGGGCCAGTCGTTCCTGGCAGATGGAGATTCGTTTTCGGGCTTCATCGGCGTATTTTGTGTTTGGATACGTGGACAACAATTTTTGAAACGACTCCAGAGCTTTCTGCGCAGGTTCGGGGTCCCGATCGATCGTTGTGAATTGCTGAAAGTAGCTCATGCCCAACTTCAACTGCGCATAGTCGGCCCATTGATGCAGAGGATGCAGATCCAGAAAGTGTTGGTATTCACCGGCGGCCTCGATGTACTCCCCCGCTTGATAAAGGGCCTCGGACCGTTTGAGAATCACCTTGGGGTCATAGTTCCGCTTGACGTCGTCCTTCGTCTCCTCGGCGCTGTTCTTGGTCACGCCGAGTTCTTTGCGGATATCGGCTCCCAGCGGATCGTTCGGCGTCGTACAGCCGACGGACGCCAAAAAGAAGGCCAGGGCAAAACCGACCATCGTTTTTCGAGTTGTTTTCTCCATCGGGATGGGCATGAAAGCGTTTGTGAGAATATCAGATTTTGGTCAAAATGGCAAGACGCGTTCGTTGACTTCCCGCAGGCCGTCTCTTATAATCCCCCTGTAAAGGGAGCTTCACTTTGATTGCACAAATTGCCGGCACCGGATTTTACGTCCCGGAGCGTCGGGTAACGAACCAGGACCTGGCCGTCTCGGTTCATTTGGACGACGCCGGCATTCAAAAACGCACCGGCATACAGGAGCGTCGGTGGGTCAGAAAGAATCAGGCCGCTTCCGATCTGGCGACCGAGGCGGTCCGGGCCGCGTTGGAGCAAGCCGGCTGCGAGGCCATGGATCTCGAAGCGATCATTCTGGCCACCACCTCGCCCGATATGTGGTTTCCCTCGACCGCCTGTCTTGTTCAAAAAAACCTTCATGCCCCAAACGCCTTTGCCATGGACGTCTCGGCATCCTGCTCCGGTTTTCTGTTCGCGCTCTCGGTCGCGGAGCAGTTCATTCGATCCGGACGGGCGAAAACCGTAGCGGCCGTTGCGGCCGAGGTCAAGTCCCGTTTTTTGAACCGGTCCGATCCGGCGACCGCCATCCTTTTTGGCGACGGAGCGGGCGCGGTCGTTCTCAAGCCGAGCGAGGGTGAATCCGGCCTTCTCTCGATCCGTCTCTACTCGGACGGTTCAAGGTCCGGGATGATCCAGATCCCGGCCGGGGGTTCAAGGCGGCCGATCAGCAAGCGGAGCCTGGCCGAAGAGCAGCACGTTATCCGGATGAAGGGGGGGTCGCTTTTCAAGGCCGCCGTCCAGCGGCTGACCGCTGTGACGCACGAGATCCTAAAGTCCCATCGTCTTCAGCCTTCGGACATCCACCACTTTGTCTTCCATCAGGCCAACACCCGGATTCTCTCGGCCGTGGCCAAACGGCTTTGCATTTCGCGGGACCGGCTCGTAATGACGCTGGATCGGTACGGCAATACCTCCTCCGCTTCGCTTCCCATGGCGCTGGATCATCTCATCCGGAGCCGACGCGTCCGGCCCGGAGATTGGATCTACCTCGGCGCGTTCGGCGGCGGTTTGAACTGGGGCGGAGCCCTCGTCCGCTGGTAGATAGGGTCGCTCAAATCATAAAACGTTCTTAGGAGATCCTTCGATTCCGATCTTTCCATCACGCCAAGAAATCCTCAAACGGATCGAGAAACAGACCGCGCATCCCATGTTACTCCGAGAACTGATGCGCTCGCTCGGCATTCCGAAGAAACACCGCTCGGCGTTTCTCGCACGTTTGCAGGAAATCATACGAGACGGCGAGTTGGTCGAGATCAAGGACAACCGCTACGGCCTCCCCGGAAAGATGAACCTGGTGACCGGCCGACTTCAATGCCATCCGGACGGATTCGGGTTTGTTCTCTCCGAGAAAACCGGGGAGCCGGATCTCTTTATCGGCCGACGAAATATGCTGGAGGCGATGCACGGCGACCGCGTCGTGGCGAGGATCGAGGCGACCAAGGCGGACGGCCGACGGGAAGGACGGATCATCCGCGTCCTGGAACGGGGGATGACCCAGATCGTCGGCCGGTTTGAGTCGGGCCGGGAGTTCGGGTTCATCGTTCCCACCGAAAAGCGGATCGGCCGGGACGTGTATGTCAGCCCCGACAGCGCCGCCGGTGCGAAAGACGGCGACTTGGTCGTGGCCGAGATCGTGTCCTACCCCACCCAAAACCGGAACCCGGAAGGAAAAATCGTTCAGGTCCTGGGACAGGCCGGCGATCCCAAGATCGACACCGAGATGGTGATCGCCGAATTCGGTCTTCCCAAGGTGTTTCCCAAGAAGGTCCTCCTCGACACCGAGGCCGTTCCAGAAACGGTCGCGGCCGACGGCATCCGAACCCGGCGAGATCTTCGGAATCTCAACACCGTCACGATTGACGGCGAACGGGCGCGTGATTTCGACGACGCCGTTTCGGTCCAACGGCTGCCCCACGGCCGGATCCGGCTCTGGGTCCATATCGCCGATGTCGGCCATTACGTCCCCTGGGATTCCCCGCTCGATCTGGAGGCCCGCCACCGGGGCACGAGCGTCTATTTCCCCGACCAGGTCGTTCCGATGTTTCCCGAACGACTGTCGAACGGAATCTGCAGCCTCAATCCCAAGGTCGACCGGCTCACCCTGACGGCGGAGATGGTGTTTGACGCTCAAGGACAACGGGCGGAGTACGATATCTATGAAAGCGTCATCCGGAGCAACGAACGGATGACCTACACGGCCGTCAAGAAGATCCTGGTGGATAAGGACCCGGAATTGCGCCGGACGTATGATTATCTCCTTCATGATTTTGAGTTGATGGAAGAGCTCTGTCGCCGGCTCATGGCGGTCCGCGCGCAAAACGGAAGCATCGATTTCGACCTGCCCGAACCGGAGATTATTTTGGACCTCCAGGGCCAGACCACGGACATCATCCGCGAGGAACGCCATATCGCCCACCGGATGATCGAGGAATTCATGCTGGCGGCCAACCGGACCGTAGCCGAGCATATGACGGAACTGAAAATCCCGTTCATCTACCGCATTCATGACGTGCCGGACCCCGAAAAGATCCACGACTTCGTCCAGTTCATCGGAAGCTTCGGATTGCGGTTCGCAAATCCTAAATCCGGATCGGACGCCGGAAAAATCCGACCGAAGGCCTTTCAATCCGTTCTCGATCAGGTCAAGGGGCGGCCCGAGGAACGGCTGATCAATCATGTGCTGCTGCGATCGATGAAGCAGGCCAAATATTCGACCCAAAACGTCGGCCATTTCGGCCTGGCGTTCGAAGACTATACACACTTCACCTCGCCGATCCGACGGTATCCAGACCTGATCGTCCATCGTCTGGTCAAAGAGCTGCTTCATCAGAAGGCATTTTCGGCCCATCGCCTGGACCTGCTCCAAAAACTCCTGCCCGAAATCGCACAGACCAGCTCGGAACGTGAACGCGCGTCGATGGAGGCCGAGCGCGAGGCGGTGGACTTAAAGAAGGTCCGTTTTCTGTCGGACAAGGAAGGCGAGGAGTATTTCGGCTTCATCACGGGCGTGACGGCGTTCGGGTTCTTCGTCGAGTTGGAAGAAATGTTCGTGGAAGGGCTGGTCCATATCAGTTCGATCCCGGACGACTATTACATCTACGAAGAAAAGCAGCACCGACTGATAGGCCGCCGTCGCCGACGGATCTTCCGGCTCGCGGATCGCGTCAAGGTCCGGGTCGAAAAAGTGGACCTGATCAAACGCCAAGCCGACTTCCGGCTGGTGGATGAGGGCGGCAAAATAATTTCGAACGAGAGACCGGCGCCCCCGAGACGAGAGAGGGGGCAAAAAAGGAGGCGCGGAAAATAAATCAACCGAACGGGTGGCGCTGCGGCCCCGTCACATTGCGCACGCTAACGCATGCGATGGACCTTCATCATGCATTTGTCCATGATGACGGTCAGGCCCGCGGCTTTGGCCCTCTCGGCCGCGGCGTTGTTCACGATCCCCTCCTGCATCCAGACCACCTTCGCTCCGATGGCGATCGCGGCCTCCACAATCGGAGGAACATCTTTCGGCGGCCGGAAAATATCGACGATCTCGATCTTCTGCGGAACATCCTTCAGGCCGGCATAAACTTTTTGACCCAGGATTTCTCCCTTGGCCGTCGGGTTCACCGGAATGACGGTGTAGCCGTGCTCTATAAGATACTTCGGAACATAGTGACTCGGTTTTTCGGGATTGCCGGACAGACCGACCACCGCGATCGTTTTGTATCGGTCCATCACCCTGCGGGCTTCCTCGTCCGAAACCCGGTAGGCCGGCAGTTCGCACATCTCTTCGTTGGCCATCATCATCCCCCTTTCAGCTTCGAACCCGCGATCTTTTCGACCGCGACGGTGATGCGATAAAGCAGCCACAGGCCGAACAGGACGATCGCCGCCCTGACCAGGCCGTACAGTCCCCACCACCAAAAGTAGCCGCCCATCAAACCGTAGTGACGGCCTTCATCACTCATCATATACCCGCTGCCCGTCTGAGCCATCGCCCAGGAACTGAATACGACCGTAGAGACTATGATCAGACTCGCAAGGATCTTTTTCATGACCGACTCCTTCCGTACGAAGAATTGAACCGGATGCGATGCACTTTCCGACCGGTACTATAGCATTCCATTCTCGTGAGACGCAAACGGACCGGCGGTTGATTTATGGGGCTTCCATGAGGGGGGTGACGATGTAGGAACGGCTTTTCGCGTCGTGGGTGATCTTGATCAGTTCATGCTTCGCCGCATCCTCAAGCAGCTTGCTGAAGGAGCTGTAACCGTAGTAGGATTCATTGAACGAGGGCTGCTTGCGCTTCATGGTCTGCTTCACCATGGAACCCCAGATCACCTCCTTGTCCTCCCTCTGCAGCGCTTCGATCGTTTCGAGGAGAAGTTCAAAACATTCCTTTTTCTTTTCCGGCAACTGGGCGACGGCCTTGGGCTTCGACTTCGGGGTGCGCACGAGGTCTTCGTAGTAGATAAATTCATCGCAGTTCGAGGACAACAGCACCGAGGTGGAATTCTTCACGCCCACCCCGATGACATGCTTGTCGTTTTCCTTCAGCTTCGAGACCAGCGGCGTGAAATCGCTGTCGCCGGACGCGATCACAAAGATGTTGACATGCTCTTTCGAGGCAGCCAACTCCATCGCGTCCACGACCAGCTTGATGTCGGCGCTGTTTTTCCCGCTGTAGCGTTTGTGCGGAATATCGATCAGCTCGATGCCGGCCTCGTGAAAGGCGCGCTTGTATTCCTTATAAACATCCCAGTCGGCATAGGCCTTCTTGACGATCAACTTGCCCTTCTCCACCAAGCGAGCCAAGACCTTGCTGATTTCGAAGCTGGAATACTTGGCCTCGCGCACGCCGAGCGCGATGTTTTCCAGATCAATGAAAAGCGCCAGCCTGGATTCTTCCGATACCGCCATCCGTCGTCTCCCTTCACGACATGAAGATAACACCATTGAACCGAGCGCGTCAACCGATAGGGATATACACACTGGATATTGTAGTACCCGATGTCCATAACCACTCAATCTTGTATTTTTTTCTTTACTTCATCATTTGGATATGTTATAGGTTTTTGTCAAACTGCGACAAGCAGATCCGGTTTTGCCACCTGAATAACCATGGAGGCATATGTACCTTAAAAAACTGGAGTTGATCGGGTTCAAATCGTTCGCCGAAGCGACCGTGGTGGCGTTTCAACCCGGGATTACGGCGATCGTGGGACCGAATGGCTGCGGGAAGAGCAACATCGTAGACGCCGTGCTCTGGGTCCTGGGAGAGCAGAGCACCAAGGCTCTCCGTTCCGACCGGATGGAGGATGTGATCTTTAACGGCAGCGAAACGCGCCGACCCCTGAACCTTTCACAAGTCATTCTGACCGTCGGCGATGTCACCGGAGAAATCGCCGGCCAGTTCGGAGATTACCAGGAGATCGCGATTAGTCGCCGATTATTCCGAACCGGCGAGAGCGAATACCTGATCAATAAGACCCCCTGCCGCTTAAAAGACATCCGCGACCTTCTCATCGACACGGGTGCAGGTCACAAAGGTCATACCATTATCGAACAGGGAAAGGTCGATCAGCTCTTAAACGCCTCCCCGCTCGAGCGTCGCGAACTGATCGAGGAAACGGCCGGCATCTCCAAATATAAAATACGGAAGGCCGAAGCCGAACGCAAGTTGGACGCCACCCAGCAAAACCTCCTCCGCGTCCGGGACATCATCGGCGAGGTCAAACGGCAGACCAAC
>Ga0335077_10000289_pt1 | contig 54088 bp, 45 predicted proteins | sample Lox_Sample_31_FD_207151 | JGI IMG/M metagenome (GOLD analysis project Ga0335077, IMG submission 207151) | Soil microbial communities from Loxahatchee National Wildlife Refuge, Florida, United States - Lox_Sample_3.1 | ecosystem: Environmental > Terrestrial > Soil > Wetlands | place: USA... | reverse complement strand
TGGAAACTGCAAGTCATCGATTCCGATAAATATGGGGTGATGGCGGAGCGCAACCGCGTGCGCTCGATTCCCATCATTGCGCCGCGAGGCAGAATGCTGGACCGCGACGGGCGCGTGCTGGTGGACAACTACCCGTCGTTCAGCGTGCTACTGCTGCGCGACGATCAGGATCAGGTGGACAAGAATCTGCCGGCGATTGCGGAAGGATTGGGGCTCTCGCTGGACGATCTGAAAGATCAACTGGACAACACGAAAGCACTGCCGAAATTCCAGCCCATCGTGATCAAGCCGGAAGCGACGCCGGCGGACGTGGCGTTCATCGAGTCGCACCGCGCGGATGTTCCGCTGCTGGAAATGCTGATGGTGCACCGGCGCCGGTATTTGCCGGGGGGATTCATGGGGCATGCCAGCGGGTACGTCGGCGAAGTGAGCGAACAACAGATCGAAGCGAGCAACGGAAAGTTGCGGCCCGGGGACATCGCGGGGAAGAGCGGTCTGGAGCGGCAATACAACGATCTTCTGGTGGGCACGGACGGGATGCGGCGGGTGATCGTGAACAGCGTCGGCAAAGAAGTGGGACGGCTTTCGCAGCAGGAAGCGATTCCCGGCAAGCAGATTCAGCTGACGATTGATTACGACCTGCAGGAAGTGGCGGAAAAAGGGCTGGGAGACAAGAAAGGCGCGGTGGTGGCGATTGACCCGCGAACCGGAGAGGTGCTGGCCTTTGCGAGCCGCCCGGCGCCGGATCCCAACGATTTCGCAATACGAATTTCGAAGGAGGAGTGGCAAAACTTAAACACGGATCCGGATCACCCGCTAATGAACCGAGTGACGCAAGCACAATTGGCACCCGGATCGGTTTTCAAGATCATCATGGCGACGGCGATGCTGGAGTCCAAGACGCCGCAAGAGAATTTCACGGCGTTCTGCCCGGGATACGCGACCTTTTACGGACGCATGTTCAAGTGCCACATCTACGGAAAAGGCGGGCATGGCGTGGTGAACCTGCACAGCGCGATCATTCACTCGTGCGACATTTTCTTCTACAACATCGGGCAGCGCATGGGAATCGGGACGATTTCGAAGTACGCGAGGATGCTGGGACTGGGCGCAAAGACCGGGATCGATCTGCCGTCGGAAGAACCGGGACTGGTGCCGTCGGAAGAATGGGTGCAGCGCGTGTATCACCACAAGTGGTATCCAGGCTCGACGATTTCCGTGGCGATCGGCCAAGGTGCGGTAACCACAACACCGCTGCAGTTGGCGTATGCCATCGGCGGGATTGCGTCCGGCGGGGTTTTCAAGCAGCCGCATTTACTGAAAGACGCAGCAAAAGTCGGCGAAATGCGCGTGGATCTTTCGGAGGATACCGTCGAACAGATCACGCAAGGAATGTACGGCGTGGTGAACGAGGGCGGTACGGCGGGGATGCTGAAGATGCAGGGAATCGAGTTCTGCGGGAAAACCGGAAGCGCCCAGGTGATGAGTAACGATCAAAGAGGGAAAATCGGGAAGGCCGCGAGCAAGGGCAAGGACAATGCATGGTTTGTGGGCTATGCCCCGCGCCGGGATCCTGAGATCGTGGTGAGCGTATTGGTGGAGGGCGGCGAACACGGCAACTTAGCGGCCGCACCGATCGCGCGGGACATCGTGAAGGCGTATTACGACAAAAAGAACAAGAAGACGCCCGGACAAGTGACGGCCGAGAATGTGAAGACGACGCCTGCACCAACTCCGGCCAAAAAGACCGGACCGCCGGAGGAGCCAAAGGTGGCTGGAAAGCCGGAACAGGCAGCGGCGGTGCTACCGGCGAGCGAGAAGGATAAGGCGAATTAGGGTGAGGGTGGATTCGGAATTGGAAGAGAAATTCCTCGCTTCGCTCGGAATGACGATTTTTGGTTAGTTGAGGGGAGATGCGGAAGCGCACGAATGATTAAGGACGCACCGGGAGCCCGGGACTACGACTGGTGGCTGCTGGCCATTGTGGCGGCGATCTGCGCGATTGGCGTGGTGGAGATTTATTCGGCGACGCATGGCAGCGCGCTCGTGGGAATGCACATCAAGCAGATGCGCTGGCTGGTGATCGGGTTCGTGCTGATGTTCGTGCTTTCACGGCTGGATTACCACGTGATTATGGATCAGGCGCCGTGGCTGTATATAGCGGCGCTGGCAGCGTTAACGGCGGTATTGCTGGTGGGGCATACGCGGTTTGGGGCCAAGCGGTGGATTCCGGTGCTGGGCGAATTCTTTCAGGTGTCAGAATTTGTCAAATTGATTATAATCATTGTGTTGGCGCGCTTCTTTGCGGAAGTGCGCACAGATGAGCTCTCGCTGCAAGACTTGATTAAAGCAGGGCTTCTGGTAGGCTTACCGCTGGTATTGATTCTGAAGCAGCCGGACCTGGGGACAGCACTCGTATTAATGCCCATGTTGGTGGTGGGCGCGTTTCTCGCAGGGCTGCAATGGAAGCATGCCGTGGTCATCGTGCTGATTGGAATATTAATGCTGCCCGTGGGGTGGCACTTCCTAAAGCCATACCAGAAGGAAAGAGTGACATCGTTCTTACATCCCGAAGAGGACGCCAAGGGCTCGGGCTATCAGGTGTTGCAGTCAAAGATAGCGGTGGGCTCCGGTGGCTTCTGGGGGAAGGGTTTCGGCAACGGTACGCAGAATCAACTGGGGTACATTCCGGTCCGCTATTCCGACTTCATCATGTCGGCGTGGGCGGAAGAACAGGGATTCAAAGGCGTGCTGGTTGCTTTGGGGCTGTACATGGCGTTGTTGTTGCGTTTAGTGCAGAATGCGCAGCGTGCGAAAGACCGCGCGGGCATGTTTCTGGTCATGGGCGTGACAGCGGCGTTAGGGTTTCACGTTTTGGTGAATGTGGCCATGGTCATCGGGGCAATGCCAGTGACGGGAATACCATTGCCGCTGATGAGCTACGGAGGATCGGCCACGTTGTTTGTATTCCTGGCGATAGGCCTGGTAATGAATGTCCGGCTGCGCCGATTCGTTAACTGAGCCATCGTCAACACCGAGCGCACGACTTCCATTCAGGGGAACTGCGCCGGCAAGGCGGCCGCGATTGAAGCCGTGGCCACCGCAAAGAAAATAGAAGGACTTTAGAGTGAGGATTGCAACGTCCGCCGTTACCCCGGGAGTATTCGGGCAACGGAAGAGCCTCGAAAGCAAGAGGTCAGAGAAAGTAGAGGGCCGCCAGGCGGCCACTCCCTCCCGCTTCGAACGCAAAGCCGCAACGAAGATGGCATGGTCCGTGTGTCCCGACCGGGTTCGGGCCGTCGACCTGCCCAGGACCTCCGACAGAGAGGTACGAGCGGCGGTGCATCCTGAGGAGTTTTCATGTCGAAAGAATTGGTTATCAGCGCGACATCCCATGAACGCAGAGTCGCGATTTTGGAAGAAGGACAGCTAGTCGAAATCTACATTGAGCGCGAGAAGGAATTCGCGCTCGTCGGCAGCATCTACAAAGGAAAAGTGACGCGGGTACTCCCGGGCATGCAGTCGGCGTTCGTCGACATCGGCCTGGACGGGGACGCGTTTCTGTACGTGAGCGACGTTTTCGAAAACCTCGAAGACTACGACCACGGGCATGGGCACGGGGAGGCTGCGCCAAGCGGGCCAGTAAACCGCGTGACCACCACGACGACGATTGAGTTATTGCCGGGCGAAAGCTTGGCCAGCGCGGGCGGGCACGAAGAAGGCACCGTCCGTGAAGACCGCTACGCGAGACACGAAACGGCAAGCGAGGAACACGTCGCGGAAGCCGAGGGCGAAAGCCAATCGGACGTGTTGCGCGGCAGGCCGGCGGGCGAGCCGGAATCGTCTGAGATGGACGAGCGGCAGCCCGAGTCGAATGATTCGGCACCACAGAACTTTGCGCCGAGCTACAACCCGACGCGGAATTATCCCCCGCGCCACGGCAGCGACCGTGGAGATCGCGGGGAACGTGGCGACCGAGGGGACCGGGGAGGAGACCGAGGCGGAGATCGCGGGCGCGGTGGACGCCGTGGACGGTTCGGACGCCGTGGACGCGGCGGAGACCGGCCCCGTCACGGACAAGGTGGAAGGAACCTGCCGCCATCGAAGTACGCATCGCCGCAGGGCGGGCGAGATTCGCGCGGTGGTTACGAGGATCGCCGGCCGCACGACCGCGGGCCGAGCGCACCACCACCGAGCGGGGGCGAAGATGAGATCGTGCTGCCGGGCGAATCGCTGGCAAAGTATCGCGTGCGGCCGCAACAGCCGCAACCTGTAGCCGAGGAGCCCGAAGAGCGGCAGCCCAATTTCGAACAACCCGTTTCGCGGCCGGCCGTTGGCCTTCAGCCGCCATCTGGCGGACCGCGCCGGTTTTCGGGCAGCTTGCCGCACTGGGTTCTTGCGGATAACGAAGCGGAAGCCGAAGCAGCGAGCGACGTGGCGGAAGAACCGGCCGTTGAAGCCGCTGAGAAGGCCGCCGAAGCAGCCGAACAACATCACGACGAAGAAGCACACGCCGAAGCACATCGAAACGGCACGACCGGCTTGAGCGAGGAAGAACTGTCCGCTCTTTCTTCGCGGCTGGTTGAAGCGAAACACGAAGAGACGCAAGCGCACGCCGATGCGGACTCGCTAGCAGGCGGTGCAGACTTCGACGAGGAAGAAGCGGAAGAAGCCGAGGAACTCGACGAAGAAGAGCACGAACACGAGGAGGAAGAGGCTGCAGAAGCGGAAGCCGAGGCCGAGATCGCGGAGGCGCACGAAACGGAAGTTTGCGAGGAAATTCATGAGGAACACGAAGAACAGCCTCGTGGATTGAGCGAATCCGAACGCGCGGACCTGGCGCACGACGAAGCGATGGAGTCGGTGGAGGCGGAAGCAGCGATGAGCGCCGCCGCGGCGGGCGAGACCGCCGGCGGGCCGATTCCGGAAGATGACGCGATCCTGCTGCCGGGCGAAACGCGCAGCCAGCGGAATCCAAGCGCACCGCGCGAGGAATTTGCGCCACGGCGTGACTCGGCGCGCATCGGCAGCGATCCACGTTCCCGGTTCCAGCGGCCGCATCGCGGGGGACGCGATCGCGGCGGGCGGCACGATCGTCGCGGCGGCGGAGACCGCGGACGCGGCCGGTTTGACCGGCGGGGCGGCGGCGATCGTGGCGGACATCAGCACGGCCACGGGCATCATCGCGGACATTATGGCGGGCACGCGCCGCAGCGGCGTCCGCAACTGATCTCAGAGATGTTGAAGCCAGGTCAGGACGTGGTGGTGCAGATCGCGAAGGAGCCGCTGGGCAAGAAGGGCGCGCGGATCACCAGCCACGTGGCATTGCCGGGACGCTTCCTGGTGTACATGCCGACGATCGATCACATCGGGGTTTCGCGGAAGATTGCGAGCGCGGACAACCGTTCGCGGCTGCGCCGGTTGGTCGGCGAGGCGCGCGGCAGCTATCCGGGCGGATTCATCGTGCGGACGGCGGCAGGCGGTGCGACGGACGACGAAATCCGGACGGACATCGAGTTCCTGGGGAGGACCTGGAACGAGATCAAGCAGAAGCACGACGACCGCAAGGCGCCGGCGCTGCTGCACCGCGACCTGAACCTGGTGGAACGCATCCTGCGCGACTACGTCAGCGACGATTTCACCGGGATCTGGATCGACAGCGAAGAGGAATACGGCAAGGTCGTGGAGTTTGTAAGCCGGTTCCAGCCAAAGCTGGTGAACAAGGTCAAGCTGTACACCAAGGAACAGCCCATCTTCGAAGAGTTCGGCATTCAGCACGAACTCGACAAAGCGCTGCGCGCGAAAGTGTGGCTGAAGTCTGGCGGATACATCGTCATCAACCATACGGAAGCGTTGGTGGCCATCGACGTGAACACCGGCAAGTTCGTCGGGAAGGGTTCGACGCGGCTGGAAGACACCATCGTGAAGACCAACCTGGAAGCCGTGAAGGAGATCGTGCGGCAGATCCGCTTGCGCGATCTGGGCGGCATCATCGTGGTGGACTTCATCGACATGGAAGAGCGGCGGAACCGCGAGAAGGTGCTGATAGCGCTGCAATCGGCACTGGAGCAGGATAAGGCTCCGTCGAAGGCGCTCTCGTTCAACGAATTCGGGCTGGTGTGCATCACGCGCAAACGCACCAAGCAGGCGCTGGAACGCGTGCTGTGCCAGCCGTGCCCGTACTGCACGGGATCGGGGATGGTAAAGTCGATCCCGACGCTGTGCTACGAGATTCAGGCGGAAGCGCGGAAGATGGCGGTGGCGGATCACGAAGGGCCGAACTTGACCCTGCGCGTGCATCCGGAAATTGCCAAGGCGCTGAAGACGCGTGAGTCCATCCTGATCGACGAGCTTGAGCAGAACGCGCACAAACACATCATCATTCAGTCGGATGCGACGCTGCACTGGGAGCAGTACGACATCTATTAAAGAACGGTAATCCTCGGTTGGAAACTAGAAACGCCCGGGCTCGGCTCGGGCGTTTCCATTTTGAGGAGACGGCGTGAGAGATCTGATCGGCTCGCCGCTAGAAATCTCGCCAAGGCTTCCAGACGGGCACGCTGGTGTAACGCACATCGGGGTGCTTGTTGAACATCCGCGAATGGCATCCAGTAGACGGCGGAACATGAGTAATCTCACCTGACGGCTGCAGAGTAGCGCCGTGCGACGGCGAGGTCAATGGTGGTGCGTGGAAGCGGCGGGAGATTTAACTTTTTCGAACTCCGGTTTGGCACAATCTCGTAACCACTTTAGTTACAGCAACATGCAGACCACAACTCTGTGACCAAATCGGTGTTTTATCAAGTGAACGCGAGCAAGAAAGAAGGAGCTGGTAAGAGGCGAGGTAAGACAAATGCGAATTCTAAAATTTGCAGCTCTGTTGGGAGTTTTGCTCTTCGCGGCCGCGAGCGCACAGGCGCAAGTTGCGGTGCGGGTGGGCGTCGGGCCGGTGTACGCGGCCGTCGGGCCGGAACCGGTCTGCCCGTATGGCTACTACTCGTATTATCCCTATGCATGCGCACCGTACGGCTATTGGGGCCCGAGCTATTTTGCTGGCGGCGTGTTCGTGGGTGTCGGACCGTGGTATCACGCGCACTGGGGTCCGGCCTACTACGGCCGCGGGTATTACGGGCACGGCTACTATGGACGCCCGGGCTGGGGATATAGGCCCGGATACGGATATGGCGGGCCGGGGCATGGCTACGCCGGCGGTGGATATCACGGTGGGGGCAACGCTGGATTCCATGGTGGCGGTAATGCTGGGTATCGCAGCGGCGGCAACGCTGGATTCCACGGTGGCGACGGTTCCCACGGTGGCGGAGGCCATGGTGGAGGCCATGGTGGAGGCCACCGGTAATAGCGTCATTCAACAGTGAGTCAAAGAAACGCCCGAGCCAATGCTCGGGCGTTTCTATTTTGAGAGTGAGCCGTAGTCAATTTGCCAACTTGATCTGCGTGAGCTTACGAATCGCGGGCAGGTCAGAGGAACGCTTGACGATCAAGGTGAGGCCGGTTCCCTCCGCATACTTTCGCGCCGCCCGAAGGGCGTCGGCCACTTTTTTTGGGAGCCCACTTTGCAGGGCCGCCTTGACGGCGCGATCACCGAAGACGAATCCCACGCGAAAACAATCCTCGCACGGGGAGAGGTAAACGATATTCCTTTTGTTCAGGCTCATGCGCAGAGACCAGCCGTACTTGGGAGAAAATGACCTCCATTCGCGGGTGGCGAGGCCCTGGTCGTCGGCCAGCCAGGCCACGAGTTCGTTCCAAAGAACCGCAGTTGAACCAAGCGCCGCCTCGAGCTCTGTTGGCGACGGTTGATCTTTTCGACCTATGAATGCATTTGGGATATCCACGTTGATCCTTTGCGTGGGCGGAGCCGATCGGAGCGATAACTAGTTCCGTCAACGCAGGGATTGATGTTAGCGATGACAGATGTCCTCGGATGTGACGCCGGACGCAGGGCGTTGTGTCTGGCGGCGGGCTGTTCTGTCTTTTGTAATGGATTTTTTGGATGAGCGAGGCTATCCTCGCGGGACTCTGTACCCTTCCTCGGTCGCATGGAGGTCCCCATGGCCTCGTCTTTCCTCGAAGCGAATTCACAGACGTCAAAACAGGAAGTGACGGATGTGCAGAAAACAGACTGCTGCATCGTGGGAGGGGGCCCGGGGGGAGCGGTGCTGGCTTTGTTGCTGGCGCGCAAGGGTGTGGACGTCACGCTGCTGGAAATGCACCGCGATTTCGACCGGGAATTTCGCGGGGACACTATCCATCCCTCAGTGATGGAGATTCTGGATCAGATCGGGCTGGCGGAAAAGCTTCACCAGATTCCGCACACGACAGTTTCGGGACCAACCCTGCAGTTTGCGAATGGGGCGATTACGCCGTTTAACCTGGGGCGGCTGAAAACAAAATTCGGGTACATTCTGCTGGTGCCGCAGGCAAAGTTTCTGGAATTCATCACGGGAGAAGCGGCGAAATTTCCAAACCTCAGGCTGGTCATGCGCGCGAATGCCAACCGGTTGGTGGACGAAGACGGAGTCGTTCGTGGAGTACGGTACACGGACGACGACGGCACGCACGAGGTGAGGGCGCCACTGGTGGTGGGGGCGGACGGGCGATTTTCGCAGATGCGGAGGCTGGCGGGATTCGAAGCGGTGAAGACATCCGCGCCGATGGATGTGCTGTGGTTCCGGCTGCCAAAATTGCCAGGTGAGCCCGCGATTTCGGGTGAGGCGTTCGGCGGGATCGGGCGGGGACGGATCCTTGTGTTGCTGGAGAGAACGGACTATTGGCAAGCGGGGCTGGTGTTTCCCAAGGGCAAATATCAGGAGCTACACGCGAAGGGCGTGGCGGCAGTGAGAGCGGAGATAGGCGAGATCGATCCGAGGTTCGCGAAGAATGCGGAGGCGCTGACGGATTGGCAGCAACTTTCGCTGCTGTCGGTGGAATCAAGCCGCTGCCCGCTGTGGCATAAGCCAGGGTTGCTGCTGATTGGAGATGCGGCGCATGTGATGTCGCCCGTCGGAGGCGTGGGAATCAATTATGCAATTCAAGATGCGGCGGTGGCGGCCAATGTACTGGTGAAACCGTTGAAGGCCGGCAGAGTCACCAATGAGCACCTGGCGGAGGTGCAAAGGCAAAGAGAATGGCCGACGAAAGCAATTCAGACGTTCCAGGCGTTCTTGCAGAACCGTTTGATCGCGGCGGTATTGCTGTCCCAACAAGTAGGCAATGTTCCGTGGCAGCTACGATTACTGACTAAGATTCCCTTCTTACGCGATCTGCCGCCACGAATGATTGGATTTGGCCCGAAGCGAGTCCGGCTCGAAGAGGTTTAGGGACAGAAGAAGATTCTAGGTTTCAAGCAGACGAGATGCCCGGCGAAACGGCCGGGCATTTCTGCTTTCTGAGGCAGAAATCATGTAACCTCGCGGCTATACGGACAGTAAGGGTAGATGGAGGCGGAGAGTGGAGCTGCTGGAGGGATTCGCGGCCGGTGATGAGGAGGCCTTCGAATCGCTATTTCGGCAATACCAGGACCAGGTGTACCGGTGGGTGCTGCGCATCGTGCGGAACAGCGCAGCGGCGGAAGATTTGACGATCGAGACATTCTGGCGGGTGTACCGGGCGCATGCGCGATTCGACGCGAAGAAAGGAAACTACGCGGGTTGGCTGCGGCGGATCGCAACGAATGCCGCCCTGGATCATTTGCGGCGCACTCGGCGCGAGGTTCCGTTGCCTGAGGATCTGCCTGAGGAAGGGCGGACCGCTTTGTCGGCCGAGCAGGCGGAGTTGCGGCAGAAGATTTCCGCGGCGCTGAACGAGCTTTCTCCAAAACTACATGTGGCGGCGGTACTGGCGCTGATTGAGGAAGAACCTTACGAGAGAATCGGAGAGGCCCTAGGAATCTCGGCGAATGCCGTGAAGGTGCGGGTATTTCGCGCGGTACGAATTTTGAGGAAGCAACTGGCGGACGCGGGAGTACAACCATGAACGAGCGCGAAGTAAACGAGATGAAAAAACTGCTGAAAGCGGCGGTCGCTCCGGTTGGCAAAGCGGAATCAAAACGCGATTTGTGGCCGTCGATGCTGCGGAGGCTTTCGGACGGAGAGACGCGCGTGCCGTGGTGGGACTGGGTGTTGCTGGCGGGAGCGAGTTTGGCGCTGTGGTTTTTTCCGGTGATGGTTCCGGCGCTGCTGTATCACCTGTAGCCAAGTTGCAGAGAAAGAGCGACGAAGCCTTCAGGGCCTAAAGCCAAGATTACGAGCGAATTTACGTGGGGGCTGAAGCCCCCACCTCCTGAGGGCCAGAAGGCTCTCCAGGAGCTGCAGGAGGACTGGTTATGGACAAACATCCGTATTTGCGTGCGTATCTGGCGGGAATTGCCGTGCCGACGGTGTTTTTGCTGATCATCATGACGGCTTATACGCTGATCCGGTATGTGTACGCCGTGCCGATCGCCGTGGAGAAAGTGATCGTGTTCCCGATGGCGGCGGTTCCGAATGCGTGGGGGCTGTGGAATGTGCTGTACCTGGCGTTCGGTCAGCGGCGTCACTTTTCGCTGGGAGTGTTCGGGGCGGCGTTGCCGCTGCTGCTGGCGCCGGGGGGATACGTGGTGACGCGGCTATTGAATTTCAGCGTGCCTGGTGAAGTGTTCCATGTGGCGCCGTTTGCGCTGCCGATCGGGATGATCGTGTACTACTTGGTGTGGAAGTATTTTGTGGGATTTTTGAACGCGGAGCTGGGGATTGCGTGACCGTTGAGTTGTTAGTTTTTTGATGTTCAGTTTTGGGCAAGGAAAAGAGCTCGGGCTGGTTGGCCTGGGCTCTTTTGTTTTCCGGCCAAAAAAAGAAATGACAACCAAGAAAGAGCTGGCTTGAAAGCCAGCGTTACAAAGAGAAAACCTGCTGGCAGACTCGTAGGACTGGCTAAAGACCGGCCACTACATCGGGTCAGTCGGGGTCGCGAGATGAACGTTCACGGCCGGCGTCTTTGGATGGCGGAAAGACGTTGTACTGAGGGGTGGGCATGGGTGTGTCGCCCATGCGGTCTTGCCAGAGGAACTGGTTGAGGACGACGTTGTCAGCGGCGTCAGCGTGAGAGAAGTCGAGATTCTTCCCTTCTTTCCATTCTTTGGTGTTCACTTCGAAGATCAGGCCATTGTCGCGATTGCGATAGTCGGCGGAGTAAGCGGGTTGCGTGGCGGGCCCGCTGAACAGTGGCGCCATGACAGCGGCACGGGAATCGTTGGCGTTCATGGGAGGCGCGCCGAGAAGGGCCTCGATGGTGCGGACCATGTTGATGGTGGTGTAGAAGGTGTGATCGACGAAGGCACCGGACTGGCCGGATTGCTGAGCGGGCAGCGGTGAATACTTGCTGACGACGAGAGCGATGCTGCGGTGAGAATCGACGTGATCGGGACCGTCCTGCGCGTCATCTTCGAGGATGAGGATGGCGGTGTCGTCCCAGTAGGGGCTGTGGGAAATCGCATCAACGACGCGGCCAACGGCAAGATCGTTGTCGGCAACAGACGCGGCGGGGCGCGGCTGGCCCTTGGTGCCGCCGGCAGTGTGGTCGTTCGGCAGGCGCAGAAGGATGAACTGCGGCATGGTGTCCTTCCCCGCCTCGCGTGAAGAGACGAAGGCGTTGAATTCGTTGAGGAACTCGTCGGCGCGCAACTGGTCGGGATAAGAAACTTCAAAGTCGGGGAAGAGCGGATCGAAGTGGTTGCGAAGCTCCTTTTGCGCGGCGGTGTTTTTCGCGAGAACGGGAATATCCCATGGATAGGGGCTGGGACCGCCGCGAGGATCGCCGACATTTTTCTCGAGGGGCTCACCTTTCTTGATGACGGTGCGGGTGCACGCGGCGCCAGCGATTTTAGGAGGGCCGACTTGCGGAATGTCACCGACGTTGCCGTTGCACCATGTGGAGACGATGTACTCGCCGTAATGGCGATAGGTGACGCCGTGGGAGGCGAAGTTCTTCCAGAGGTAGCCGCCGGTAGGCTCGCCCGCATCGGGGATATCGTCCTCAGCGGACACGCCGCCGAGGAGTTCACCTTCGGAGTCGTAGGTGTGCTCTTTACTGCGATAGGCGATGGGCCAGGTTTTTTCCACGTAGTCGGAGATGGAAGCCGAGTTGGACCAGACGTGGCCATCGCCGGAGACGTCGCCGGAATCGTAGAAATTGTCGAGGATGCCGAACTGGCGGGCGAGCTTGTGCTCGTTAGGAGTGATGTCCTCGCCGTACATGGTAATGGAAGGATCTCCGTTGGCTTCCTGGAGATCGCCGAAGACCTGATCGTAGGTGCGATTTTCCTTGATGATGTAGATGACGTGATGAATTTTGTTTTTGCCGGATGCGAAAGGGACGCGGTCGATGTTGCCGTGGGAAGCGTTGGTGGCGGCAACCTGCGCGGTCCAGGAGGTAAGATTCCTCTCGATGTCGCCGAGAGAGATACGGGCGAATGAGCCGTTGGTCATGGCGGGGTTGTAGGGATATTCGTGTTTACCGTCAGGTCCAGTTTTGAGCGGCGTAGGATTGGGCCCGGAGCCGCGGCCTTTGGCGCTGCCGATCAGGAGATCTTTCGCGGTCGCTGCCACGACGGTGGGATACCACTCGGTGGGAATGAAACCGGCAGCCTGCACTGTTTGCGACGCGGATGCATGCGACAGGTCAAAAACAGCGACAGAGTCGGAAATGGAGTTTGCGGAGAAGAGCATGTGCTCGTCGTAGGAAAGGGCGAGGGATTCGGGGTCGCTGCCGCCAAATTTGTGGCCAGGGAGTTTGGTGGAAAGCGTGGAGAGCAACCTGGCGGATTTCGTGTCGAGGACATCGATTTCGTCGCGGTTCGTGACTGCAACGAACAGACGAGAATTGTCGCGGCTGAGAAGCAGGGCCGTTGGGTGAGAACCGCCTGCGAGGTGTTCAGTGGGTTTTTGGAGCGGAATGCGGCGGACGACGCGGCCACTGGACAAATCGAGTTGAGTAACCGTGGAGGCGTTCCAGAGGGAGACGTAGCCACGCGTGCCGTCGGAGGTCATGACGGTGGTATACGGCAAGGAACCGGGGATGCGCTGGAAGGTGGAGAGGTCGAAGCGGTGAATAATCTGACCATCGGAGGCGTTAAGAAGAATGGCCTCGTCGGAATTGTTGCAAGCGACGAGGATGCGCTCGACGCCGCCACTCATCGCGACGCTGAGGCCAGCGGGATAGGTGACGTCCTTCATGAGATCGCGACGAACTTTGCCAGCGGGAATTTTGGCGCGCGGAGAAATCTTCAGGAACCGCTCAAGAGCAACGCGGCCATTGTCGAAGGAGTAGACGGCAATGCCGTTTCCGGTGCTTCCCTTCTCTTTTCCGAGAGGATCGGTGAGCGAAGCCATGGAAGCGTAGAGATGCTTGCCGTCGAGGCTGAAAGCAAGGCCGAGAAAATAGGATTGCTTGGCGTCGGAACCGAGGCGGTCGTCCGGAAAATCGCGCAGTTCATTGGTGTCGAGATTCAGAACAGTGAGGGACTGCTTTTCGCCGGAGGTGTAGGCGCCGTAACCGCTGTGAAGAAAAACGGCGAAGTGGCCATCGGGAGAAATGGCGGAGGCGGTCGGAAAGTTGTTGATCTTGCGCGGGCTGCCGGGAACTTCGCCAAGGAGTTTGGCGTTGGGAAGCTGCGTCGCGATGGGCGGAGCCTGCGCGTACAGGGGCGATGCAATGATCAGAGTGCAAAAAGAAGCTTTAAGGGCAAGAAATCGCATGCCGGCATTATAAGAGTTTTTGCGAATGATGAGATGGCAAGCGAGTGAACTTTATTGGCCGGAGTGGCGCTGTTCCTTCCAGGGGTCACCGTAGGCGTGATAGCCGTTACGCTCCCAGAAGCCGAGTCGATCATGATCGAGCAGCATGCAGCCGCGAACCCATTTGACGCTTTTCCAGGCGTAGAGATGAGGCACGACCAGGCGAAGCGGGCCGCCATGGTCGGCGGAGAGCGGCTCGCCATCGTGTTCAAAGGCAAAGAGCACATCGGGACGCCGGAGATCCTTCAGCGGGATGTTGGAGGTGTAGCCTTCCTCGGCGAGGACGAGGACAAATTCAGCGCCGGGCTTCAGCTGCACACGCTTGAGAAGGTCGGTAAACAATACGCCCTTCCAACGATTGTCGAGGCGGCTCCAGCGCGTGACGCAATGGAAATCGCTGGTGACTTCGGTCTGAGGGAGCGCACGAAACTCGTCCCACGAAAGAGCAAGTGGATTTTCGACCAAGCCGGAAATCTTGAAGTCCCATTTAGCGGGATCGAACAAAGGCACGCCGCCGTAATGGAGGACCGGCCATTTGGTGGTGAGGGATTGGCCGGGAGGCAAACGACCTTCGGCTCGAGGAGCTTTTTCTTTTTCGCGGCGTCCGCCGTCATCACCAAAAATGGGCATGGGTGGTCGTTTCCTTCGCTATTAGAGTCTCTCACGCAGGAATGGTTTCAGGGCAGTTGGGGAATCCATATTGGCAGGAGACAATTCGGCTCTAGCGGAGGATTGGCTTGCCGTTAAGGTCTGGCACAGGAGGAACCATGCCTGCCAAGTCAGAAGCGCGCCGTGCGCATGCCAGTGAAGAGGCTCTGCGCCTGGCCGCGCAACGGTCCTACGAATATTTGCGCGACGTGGGAAGCCGAGAGGTTGCTCCAACGGCCGAGTCGTTGGCAGGGCTAGCCCTCTTTCACGAGCCATTTCCAGAGAAACCGTGCGATCCAGCCGATGCCATCGGGATGCTAGACAAATTTGGGGCGCCCGCTACGGTAGCCACAACCGGCGGACGATATTTCGGATTTGTCATCGGCGGGACGCTGCCGGGAGCGCTGGCGGCGAGTTGGATGGCGAGCGTGTGGGACCAGAATGCGGCGTTCCAGGTGATGTCGCCGATCGCCGCGGAACTGGAGGAAGTGGTTTTGAAGTGGGTGTGCGATGCGCTGGGATTGCCGGGCGATTGCGAAGGCGGGCTGGTTACGTGCGCGACGACGGCCAACTTCACGGCACTGGCGGCGGCGCGGCAGGCGTTGCTGGCCAAGCAGGGTTGGAACGTTGCGGAAGACGGAATGTTTGGAGCGCCGTCGATTCACGTGGTGGTGGGCGAGGAAGTGCACGCATCAGTGCTGAAGGCACTCAGCATGGCGGGATTGGGAAGCAAGCGCGTGACCGTTGTGCCGGCGGATGAGCAAGGGCGCATGAAAGCCGACACGCTGCCACACCTCGATTCGAACACGTTGGTATGCATCCAGGCGGGCAATGTGAACTCGGGCGCATTCGATCCTGCACGGGAGATCTGCGAACGGGCGCGAGAGGCGGGGGCGTGGGTGCACGTCGATGGCGCGTTCGGATTGTGGGCAGCGGTGGCCCCGCAATACAGGCATTTGACCGCGGGATTCGACCTGGCGGATTCGTGGGCCACGGACGCGCATAAGTGGCCGAACATCAATTATGACAGCGGAATTGTGCTGGTGCGAGACGCGCTGGCGTTGCGCTCTGCCATGACCATCAGCGCGGCGTATCTGCAGCCTGGAACGAAGCGCGAACCGGCCCATCAAACACCAGAAGCGTCGAGGAGGGCACGGGCAATTGAATTATGGGCGGGATTGAAATCGCTGGGGCGCAGCGGACTTGCGGATTTGATCGAGCGCACGTGCGCTCATGCGCGGAGGTTCGCGGATGGCTTGCGCGAGGCGGGCTACGAAATTTTGAATGAGGTGGCCGCTAACCAGGTACTAGTGTCGTTTGGCGGTCCTGAGAAGACGCTGGAAGTGATGCGGCGAATTCAAGAAGACGGCACTTGCTGGTGCAGCGGAACGGTGTGGAAAGGGCGCACCGCTATGAGGATCAGCGTGTCGTCGTGGGCAACAACTGAGGAGGACATAGAGAAAAGCCTGGGTGCGATCTTGCGCATCGCGCGCGAGGTGGCCAACTAAAGTCACGGCGGCTGCGTATGTTATTCTTGGCTCATGACAGCGCAGATTTTGGATGGATTGAAGATTCGCGGGCAGATTTTTGCGGAGTTGAAGGAAGAGATTGCGCGCCTGGCGGGGCAAGGGATCCGGCCCGGGCTGGCGGCGGTTCTGGCGGGAGAGAATCCCGCGTCGCAATTGTACGTAAAGAGCAAGATCGCGGCGTGCGAGGAATTGGGGCTGGCTAGCTGGCTGCACACGCCGCCGGCGAATTCGTCGACGGAATACATGCTGCAACTGGTCGATGATCTGAACCGAGATGAAAACGTAGACGGAATCCTGGTGCAATTGCCGTTGCCCGCGCAAATCGATTCGAAACGGGTGTTGGAAGCGGTGAGCCCCGCGAAAGACGTGGATGGGTTTCATCCTGTCAGCATGGGAATGCTGGTGAGTAACCGGCCGGGGCTGGTGGCATGCACTCCGGCGGGCTGCATGGAGATGCTGCGGCGGTACAAGATTGCGATTGAGGGCGCGAACGCGGTGGTGCTGGGGCGCAGCGATATTGTGGGCAAGCCGATGGCGCTGCTGCTGATGCACGCAAGCGCGACGGTAACGATCTGCCATTCAAAAACGCGGGATCTGCCGGACGTAGTGCGGCGCGCAGACATTGTGGTGGCGGCGATGGGGAAGGCCGGGTTTGTGCAGGCAGATTGGATCAAGCCGGGCGCGGCGGTGATTGATGTAGGCACGAATAAAGTGACCGATGCCGCCGAGGCGGAGAAACTGCTGAAGAATTTCCCGCAGCGTCTGGAGAAGTTTCGGGCGAAGGGGAGCGTGTTGATTGGCGATGTGCATCCGGACGCGGTGTCTACAGCGGGCGCGGTTTCGCCGGTGCCGGGCGGCGTGGGACCGATGACGATCACCATGCTGATGAGCAACACAGTGAAGGCGGCGAAGCTGCGGCGAGGGAAAGCATCGGTTGTGGGGCAGTAATCGGCTTTTCCCACTGAGGAGAGATTCCTCACTTCGCGCACTCCGTTCGGAATGACGGGTCTGTTTTTTTTGCCTAACAAATGAGATGCCTCATGACGTCTCGAAAGTGTGCGAGCGGGGCGACAATACAATATGCAGAAAATGGGGTTGACGGGGGGAATTGCGAGCGGGAAAAGCACCGTTGCGGCGATGCTGCGGGAGATGGGTTTTCCTGTGCTCGAAGCGGATCTGGTGGCGCACAAATTAATGGAGCCGGGGCAGGCGGCGCACGACGAGATTCTGCGGGAGTTTGGGGCGGACCTGGCGGATGCCGCAGGACACATCGACCGGGCAAAGCTGGCGGCGCTTGTGTTTGCCAACCTGGCGAAACTCGCCAAGTTGAACCGCATCATTCATCCCCGCGTGGAGGAAATCACGCTGCGGCAATTTGCCGAGTGGGAAAAGGACGGTGTGCGCGACGCGGCGTTTGTGGAGGCTGCTCTGCTGGTGGAAGCGGGAATCGCGGCGAAGCTGGACGGGTTGGTGGTGGCGTTTTGCAAGCCGGAGCAGCAACTGGAGCGATTGCTCGTCCGCGGGATGAGTGAAGTGGAAGCGCGCCGGAGAATGGCCGCGCAGATGCCGGTGGAAGAGAAGTTGAAGCATGCCACGGAAAAGATTGATTGTTCGGGGACGTTGGAAGAGACGCGGGCGCAGGTGAAGGCGTTGGCAGAGAGGTTGCGGAAGGCATAAGCGGGTCGACTGGCTGCGCTTCGGAAACGTTGCGGCAGAGTTGCGGTCGAGATCCTTCGTCGCACAGAACGCTCCTCAGGATGACAACACTTTAATTTTGGTTGAATCGAAACTACCCACCTTCCATCAGGCGCGGGTGAGGGTGGCGGCGCGGGCGGCTTCCAGGAGCTTGGCAGCGTTGGGGCGGATGTCGCCGTGACCGAAGACGGCGTTGCCGGCAACGAGAAGTTCGGCTCCCGCTTTTACAACGTCGCCGACAGTATCCAGATCGACGCCTCCATCCACCTCAATGCGGAAATGCAGCTGACGCTCGGCGCGCATGCGCGCGAGTGCGGCGATTTTATTTAGCGAATTGGTGATGAATTTCTGGCCCCCAAAACCGGGATTCACACTCATGACCAGGACGTGATGAACGATGTCGAGCACTTCCGTGAGAGTTTCGACGGGCGTGGCGGGATTAATGACGACACCAGGCTTGCAGTTGTGGGAAGCAATGAGATGGAGGGTGCGGTCGAGATGCACGCAGGCTTCCTGGTGGACGGAGATCCAATCGGCACCGGCGTCTGCGAATTCGGGAATGAAGAGATCGGGATTTTCGATCATCAGGTGGCAATCGAGGGGCGCTTTGATGAATTTGCGGAGCCACTTCACGACGGGTGGGCCAATGGTGATGTTAGGAACGAAGTGGCCGTCCATCACGTCGACATGGAGAACGGTGCCGCCGCCGTCGATAGCTTGCTGGGCGTCAGCAGCAAGATTCGCGAAATTGGCGGAAAGAATCGAGGGCGCGAGTTCGATAAGCATGAAGGGTGAGGCTCCTTCCCGAGAATGGAATTATACGATGGGCGGAGGAAGAACAGGAGTTAGTCAAGAAATAAAAAGAGCTTCATCGCACAACGAACGTGCGATGGTGCAGAGTTCCTCACTTCGCAGGTTTCGTTCGGAATGACGGGTTCGGGGAGGTCAGGGTGCAAGAGAGCGCCAGGAGAGGGTGCGGCTTTCGGAGCTGCTTTCTATGGCCAGTTCCATGGCGATCATGACGTTGAGGATCTGCTGCGGTGTGACGAGGATGGGGGCAGCGCCGAGAATTGCGTCGCGCACGTTGGAGTAGAAATCGCGCCAATCGCCGATGGAGGGGACGCGGCGCGTGGTAGAGTGACCGTCTTTGACGAGAGTCAGTTCGCCCCAGTTTTCTTCCTTTTCGAGGGCCCAGTTGTCGCCTTGGGGAATCTGGCCGGCGCGCAGCGTGAGTTCGAGGGGATCGAAATCGCGTTTGAGGTAGCTGCCGTTTTGCGCGAGAACGACAGTGCGGGGGCGGGGAGTTGCAGCGAGCATACTGGCGCGAAGAAGCGCGCGCGTGCCATGGGGATAGTGCAGCAGCACATCGAAAGCGTCTTCGGTGGTGAAGCCAGTGCGCTCAATGCGAATGTCCGCGGCGATCGCTTCCGGTGTGCCAAGCAGCGTGAAGGATTGATCGAACAGATGTGGCGATAGATCGAAGAACACGCCGCTGCCGGGGCCGGGCTGTTCGCGCCAGGCACCGGGCTTGGGAGCGGGGCGGTAGCGATCGTAAGTAGATTCGAAACGGGTGATGCGGCCAAGTTCGCCGGAGTCGATGACTTTGCGGAGGCCCTGGAAATCGGCATCGAAGCGGCGGTCGTGGTAAACGGTAAGGGTGCGGTTCTGGTGGCGTGCGAGGGTGAGGAGTTCGCGGGCTTCGGCAACGTTCAGAGTGAAGGGCTTGTCGACGACGACGTGGCGGCCAGATGCGAGGCAACGCTTGGCGAGCGGGAAATGGGATTGGTTGGGAGTGGCGATAACGATGAGTTTTAGGGACTGGATGGCGAGCAGGTCATCGACAGTGCGAACGATGCTAGCGTCCGGGTACGACTGCGCAGCGGAATCGCCGGAGCGCTGCAGTATCGCGGCCATGCGCAAGCCCTTAACCGCGCTGATCACCGGCGCATGGAAATAACGGCCTGCCAAACCAAAACCTATGAGACCAACGTCAATCATTCCCGGATTCCTCTTTTCGAGTTCAGTTGAAACCGCAGTCTAACATTTCGAACCGGCAGCGGGTTGGTGGCATCGAAGTCGTCGTTATATCCTTTGGAACGTGGAGAAGAATCCGGGAACACAACCAGGGCCGGCGAGCAAGCTGTATCTGGGATTGGTGGTGACCATTCTGGCGGTGCTGGTGTACGCGGGGTACATCACGCTGCAATTCGCCGGGGTGCGGCGGCTGCAGGGCGAAATGGTGGACCGCAACCGCAAGGACTCGCTGCAACTGCTGCGCATCCAGAACGACCTGAACCTGCTGGGACTGGCGATGCGGGACATGCTGGACACGGGCGAGCCCTATCCGTTGATTGCGTTCAGCGCGCAGTTTGAGCGAATCCGCACAGACCTGGACGACGCGCTCAGGCAGGAAGAACCGCTGGCGGAAGCGGCGCCGACGAGTGAGCAACGGCGCTACATGTCGCGATCTGTAAGTCAGTTCTGGGACGCGACCGATCGGATGTTTGCCTTGGCGCAAAATAACGAGGAAGCGGCGCGCGAACAGATTCGCGACACGTTGCAGCCGAGGCAGGCGGCGCTGACTTCGGCGATTTCGCGGCTATTAGTGCAGAATAACGAAGCAGAGGAGCTGGCCGCAGCCAGGATCGCGGACATTTACAACCGCGTACAAAGGCAATTGTATTTCTTCCTTGCGGCAATTCTGCTGGCGATTGTGCTGACCAGCTTGTACCTGATTCGGAGCAATCTGCGGCTATTTGCGCATGTGGAGGAATTATCGTCGCAGCGCAGCGACCTGGCACAGAAGCTGATCGCCACACAGGAATCCACGCTGCGGCATATTTCACGTGAGTTGCACGACGAATTTGGGCAGGTGCTGACCGCCATCGGGTCGCTGCTGAAGCGGACGGCAAAGCATGTGCCGGAGGATTCTCAGCTGCACGAAGATTTGCAGGAAGTACGCGAGATTGCGCAATCAACGCTGAATAACATTCGCAGCTTGTCGCAAGCGTTGCATCCGGTGCTACTGGAAGAAGCGGGACTCGAGAGCACCCTCGATTGGTATATCCCGACCGTTGAAAGGCAGACAGGGCTTGCGTTGCACTACGACAAATCCGGCGAGCGGTTTGCGATTGAGACGGGCGCGGGCGTGCAGGTTTACCGGGTGCTGCAGGAAGCACTGAACAACGTGAGCCGGCATTCAGGAGCGAAAGAGGCATGGGTCCGGCTGCGGTTCGCGCCGGAACAGCTGGAACTGGACGTGGAAGATCACGGGAAGGGGCTGGCTGCGGCGCCGGGGCAGCCGGGTATCGGGCTCGTGGCCATGCGGGAGCGCGCCGAATTGCTGGGCGGGACGCTGAGTGTGTCGAATCTGGCCGCAGCGGGAACGAATGGCGCGGGAACGCTGGTGAAATTGCGCATACCGCGCGCGAAGGTGGAGGCACATGGCGAATAAACTAAAGGTGCTGCTGGTGGACGATCACGCGCTGGTGCGGCGCGGATTCCGCCGCATGCTGGAAGATGAACCTTCGTTTGAAGTGGTAGGCGAAGCGAGCGACGGGCTGGAAGCGGTGCAACTTGCCGAGCAGTTGCGGCCGGATGTGATCGTGATGGACTGCGCGCTGCCGCAGGTTAACGGAATTGAGGCTTCGCGAAGAATTCTGGCGAGACGGCCGGAAACGGCAATTTTGATGCTCAGCATGCACTCGGAAGACACGCTGGTGCGGCAAGCACTGGAAGTGGGCGCGAAGGGCTACGTGCTGAAGAACGCCATGGATCTGGACCTGGTGAGCGCAATCAAGAAGGTAGCGGAAGGAAAGACGGTGCTGGACCCGCAGATCATGCGCAGCGGCAATCTGAAAGGCGAACGCGACACGGGATTGACGCCGCGAGAACTGGAAATCCTGCAACACATCGTGGCCGGGAAATCGAACAAGCAGATCGCCACGGAACTGAATCTGAGCGTCAACACAGTTTCCGTGCATCGCGCGAATATCATGGATGCCCTCGGCATACACAAAACGGCGGAGCTGGTCGTGTACGCAATCCGCAACGGGCTGGTCAATCTTCCATGACGGAGCTTTCGTGAAGCGGCGCGAATTCATTTGGAGAGGAATGGGAGCGGGAGTTCTGGCGGGCACGGGGTTGCCGTGGCCAGTGAGAGCGGCAGACGCGGGGGCGGGATTCCGATTCACCGACGTGACCACTCCCGCGGGAATTCGATTTCAACATAACAGTGGAGCGTATGGCGGGAAACTACTGCCCGAAACACTGGGATCTGGTTGCGCGTTTCTGGATTACGACGCGGACGGCTGGCAAGACATTCTGCTGGTGAACTCGATGGACTGGCCGGGGCACAAGCGGCAACGAACGACGCTGAAGCTGTATCACAACAACCGGAACGGAACGTTCACGGATGTAACCAAGGCGGCGGGACTGGACGTGGAGATGTACGGGATGGGCGTGGCAGTTGGTGACTACAACAACGACGGCTTCCCGGATCTTTTCATCACGTGCGTGGGACAGAGCCGGCTGTTTCGAAACACCGGAAAGGGCTCGTTTGTGGACGTGACAAAGTCAGCTGGGCTGCTGGGAAAGCAGGGACTGAGCACTTCGGCGGTGTGGTTCGACTACGATCGCGATGGCTTTCTTGATCTCTTCGTCTGCAATTATGTGAGGTGGTCAGCCGAGCGCGACGTGTTCTGCAGCCTGGATGGAAAAAACAAGTCGTATTGCACGCCGGAAGCCTACCGGGGGGACACCTGCTGGCTGTATCACAATCGCGGTGATGGAACGTTTGAGGATGTGACGGCATCCAGCGGCGTGTTCGACAGCAGTTCGAAATCCCTGGGCGTGGCGATGCTGGATTACGACCAGGACGGCTGGCCGGATCTGCTGGTGGCGAACGATACGCAGCCAAACAAGCTGTACAAGAATCTACACAACGGGAAATTCAAGGATGTGGCGGTGGAGGCTGGCCTGGCGTTCAGCGCCGAGGGAAAAGCACGCGCGGGAATGGGCGTGGACGTGGCGGATTTCGAGAATTCCGGGAAGGCCGGAATCATCATCACGAACTTCGACAATGAAATGATCGGACTGTACCGTTACGGCGGGAAGGGTTACGACGACGTGGCGATGCAGGAAGGAGTGGGAAACGCTTCGAGAAACACGCTGGGATTCGGATGCGTCTTTTTCGACGCCAATCTGGACGGCCTGATGGATATTGCCGTGGCCAATGGGCATATCGATGAGACGGTGAGGAACATTCGGGGGAATGTGGGCTACGCACAGCCGGCGCAGATGTTTGAGAACCTAGGCGCAGGAAAATTCCGGGATGTGGCGGACGAGATTGGCGGGGGATTCAACCAGCCGAAAGTAGGGCGAGGGCTGGCGGTGGGAGATTTTGACCGCGATGGCGACCTGGATGTGTTACTGACAACAAACAATGGTTCAGCGTATTTGTATCGCAATGATGTCACGAACGGGAACCGAAGCATTTGCTTCAAGCTGGTGGGAACGAAGTCGAACCGCGATGCCATCGGAGCGGTGGTGCGCGTGTTTGCGGACGGAAAACAACAGACGCGAATGGTGCGAAGCGGGTCAAGCTACCTGTCGCAATCGGAACTGCCGGTCACGTTTGGCGTGGGCAAACTGGAGAAGATTGAGCGAGCGGTAGTGGAATGGCCAAGCGGGCGAACCGAAGAATACAAGGACCTGCGGGCTGGGAAGTCGTTCCAGGTGAATGAAACTAAAGGCATTACAGGAGATTCTGGGTTTTAGTATGTTCGCACTATTGCCAAGGCTGGCGGACAATTTTATAAAGGGTGCAACGTTAGATTTGCTTCCACTCGAGGCACAGCCTTCGCCGACACGGGAAGCACCCCAACAAACTCTGCGGCCGGGTCACGACCCCCGGCCGCATTTTTAATTGTAGACGGTTAGAAAATTAGGTTAAGGGCAGGGACGGGGGAATCGGGAATGCAACGCTGGCGCTCCCTGAGCGTTTGGATTCTGGCAATCGCTGCGGTCTATCTGTACGCATATCCAACAGCAACAATTTTGTATGCGGGAACCGTGCTGCTGCACACGGGTGTGGGCGCGTTGGCGACGCTCGGCCTGATTGCGTACATGTTCCGCGGATTAAATACGGAGCGGTGGCTGGCGCGAACAGGATGGATTGCCTTACTCGCAGGTGGCGTATTGGGAGTAATCCTGATTGGGATCGGGACGCCGCATCGGCTCAAAGGCTGGCTGTACGCGCATATAGCGCTATGTTGCATTGCGATCGTGCTGCTGGGCGCGTCGTGGATCGTGGAACGCAGGCGGGTAGACCGGGGATTTGGTCGGGTGGCGGCGGTGCTAGCGGCCGCGGCGGTCGTGGCTGCGGTCGCGGCGGGGGCCTGGTGGGCTCGGAACGTGGCGTGGAACAATGCGTATCAGGTGAACAATCCGCCGATTTCGCCGGCCACGATGAATGATGAGGGCGACGGGCCGCACGGCAGATTCTTTCCAAGCTCGGCGCAGACCAAGGACGGAAAAACAATTCCGGCGGATTACTTCATGCAGTCCAAGGCATGCGAGCGCTGTCATGCGGATATTTACAAGCAGTGGCAAAGTTCGATGCATCATTTTTCATCGTTCAACAACCAGTGGTACCGCAAAAGCATTGAATATATGCAGGACGTGGCCGGCGTGAAGTCGTCGAAGTGGTGCGCGGGATGCCACGATCCGGCGTTGCTGTTCAGCGGGATGATGGACACGCCGATTCAGCAGATTGTCGACCGGCCGGAAGCGCGAGCGGGGCTGGGTTGCATGATGTGTCACAGCATCGTGCAGGTAAAGAGCACGATGGGCCAGGGCGATTTCGTGCTGGAGTATCCGAAACTGCATGCACTGGCAGCGAGCGAGAATCCGGCGATTCGCGGATTGCACGACTTCATGGTGCGGCTGAATCCGGAACCGCACCGGCGCGTCTTCCTGAAGCCGTTCATGCGAAATCAGGTGCCGGAATTCTGCGCGGGGTGCCACAAGGTGCATCTGGATGTGCCGGTGAACAGTTATCGCTGGATCCGCGGATTCAATGAATACGACAACTGGCAAGGAAGCGGCGTCAGCGGCCAAGGAGCGCGGTCGTTTTACTATCCGGCGACGGCGATGATTTGCGCGGATTGCCATATGCCGCTGGTGCCGTCGAAGGACGATGGGAATATCGACGGGTATGTGCACTCGCACCGTTTCCCGGGGGCCAACACGGCAGTGCCGACGGCGAATGAAGACACAATTCAGCTGGAGGCGAGCCAGAAGTTTTTGCAGGACAAGCAAGTGACCGTCGACGTTTTCGCCATTTCTCCCGCCGGCAAGCCAGAGGCCACAGGCGAGAAGACCGGGTACCAAAGGCCAGAGCTCTCAACGACGTTTGCCGTGGGCGAAGAAGCGGACACGTCACTGCCCAAAGGAATGGCGGGAGAGGCAAGGCCGATTACCGCGCCGCTTGATCGAGTGGATGCAGCGGTACGGCGCGGCGATGACGTGCTGGTGGACGTGGTAGTGCGGACGCGCAAAGTCGGGCATTTCTTCCCGGGCGGAACCGTTGACGCGTTTGACGTGTGGCTGGAACTGCGGGCCGTGGACGACAAGGGGCAGACGATTTTCTGGAGCGGCAAGGCGGAAGACGATGGGAAAGGGCCTGTCGAGCCAGGAGCGCATTTTTACAAGTCGCTGCAGATCGATGCGCACGGGCACGCCATTAACAAGCGAAACGCGTGGGCGAGCCGTTCGGTGGTGTATGTCCATCTGATTCCGCCGGGGGCGGCGGACACGGTGCACTTTCGAATGCACATACCGGAAAGCGCGGGCGAGAAGATCACCCTGCATTCGAAGCTGAACTACCGGAAGTTCCAATGGTGGAACACGCAGTTTGCGTTTGGCGGGGTGCCGGACGGCACGCAAGCGCCGGGGGAGGTGACATCGGATTACGACGACCGCAAATGGGCGTTCCATGGCGACCTTTCGGATGTGTCGAGCGCCAAGAAGTCGATTCCCAACGTGCCGATTATCACGGTGGCGGAAGACTCAGAGAGTGTGCGCGTGCTGCCGCGTTCGGCCGCTGCGCCTGCGCCGAAGACACAGTGGGAAAAGGACGACTGGACGCGTTGGAACGACTACGGAATCGGGCTTTTTTTGCAAGGTGATCTGAAGGGCGCGGAGCAGGCGTTTACGCAGATTACGACGAATGACCCGCAGAATCTCGACGGATGGACCAACGTAGGCCGCGTGCGCGTGCAGGAAGGCGAGATCGAGGGGGCGCGGGAAGTTCTGGAAAAGGCACTTTCGCTGAAACCGGGCCTGGCGCGCGCAAACTTCTTCTACGCTCGCGTGCTGAAGGAAGAAGGCAAGTACGACGAAGCAGCGAAAGTGCTGCAGGAAGTGCTGGCGCAGTATCCGCGCGACCGCGTGGTACATAACGAATTGGGGCGAGTGCTGTTCCTGCAGAAACGATATTCGGATGCGGTGAGAGAGTTCCAACAGACATTGGCGATTGACCCGGAGGATTTGCAGGCCAATTACAACCTGATGCTTTGCTACACGGGACTGGGCGACGACAAAATGGCTAACGAGCACAAGGAACGCTATCTGCGTTTCAAGGCAGATGAGGCCTCACAGGCGCTGACAGGCGCGTACCGGCAAGCGCATCCCGAAGATAACAACGAGAGACAAGCGATCCACGAACACGGGAGTGTGGCGCTGGGGCCACAACCGGCCACCAAACCTGTTGCCGCGAAGGCCAATGCCGCGGCGGCAAAGAAGAGTTCCGTGGCAGCAGGTTCCGGGCGGTAGGAGCTCAGCCGTTCAACAATCGAAAATAAGGAAGGGCCAATGACCTGGATCAAGACATTCCGGCTGGAAGAGGACGAGCGCGTGATGAAAGCGGTGATGGAGGAGCGAAAACTCTACCCGCAAGAGTACGCAACGCCGGTGCCCATCGTGGATAAAGGATTTGAGAATAGTATTGTCGGCTCGCACACGCTGCTGCCCGACGTGATGTTCCACTCCTTTGCGGCGTTTGGGGCGATGATGTCGCCCGATCTGCCGCTGAAGCGCGAACAGCACGAGATGATCGCGACAATGGTATCGGTAACGAACCGGTGCTTTTATTGAATCGAATCGCACGCAGAGTTTCTGCGTCGAGTGACGTTGAACGAAGAGATGGTGGAGGCATTACGGAAGGATTTTCGAAGCGCGCCGATCAGCGAGCAGAACAAGGTGATGCTGGAATATGTGGTGAAACTGACGAAGGATGCGACACAATGCAGCCCGGCAGACCATGCGAAACTGCGAGCCGCCGGGTTTGACGACAAAGGGATTCTGCAAATTACGCTGATTGCGTCGTGGTTCAACTACATCAACCGGGTCGCCGACGCGCTGGGCGTTGGACGAGACGGAAAACCGGAGAACACGTGAAACGAGCGTTAGGAGTGTTGTTCCTGGCTGCGGCGGGAATCGTATTTGCACACGCTTCGAGCGATACAGGGTCGGCGCCCACAATCCAGTTTCGCGACGTCACGCAAAAAGCCGGCATTCGCTTCGTACATAACAATGGAGCGTATGGAAAGAAATATCTGCCGGAGACGATGGGGCCGGGTGTGGCGTTTATTGATTACGATAACGACGGCTTTCAGGACATTTTTCTGGTGAACGGCACGGATTGGCCGGGACGGCCATCGAAACACAGCACGCCGAAGCTGTACCGCAACAATCACGATGGTACGTTTACGGACGTGACGCACAAGGCCGGGCTCGATGTGGAGTTGTTCGGGATGGGCGTGGCGGTGGGCGATTACGACAACGATGGCTACGACGATCTCTTTGTGACGACGATGGGCCAGAGCTACCTGTTCCACAACAACGGGAACGGCACGTTTACGGATGTAACGCAAAAGGCCGGATTGATGGGGCCGAAGGAATTCAGCACCAGCGCGGCGTGGGTGGATTACGACAAGGATGGGAAGCTGGACCTGGTGGTCGCGAACTATGTGCAGTGGTCGATTGAAGGTGACTTGTATTGCACGCTGGACGGAAAGAGTAAGTCGTATTGCACGCCGGAATCGTACAAAGGGACGGCCGTGCGGCTATGGCACAACCGCGGCGATGGGTCGTTCGAAGATGTAACGAAGAAAGCGGGGCTGGGGGAGCCGACATCGAAGACACTGGGAATTGCCGTGCTCGATTACGACAACGACGGCTGGCCCGATCTGCTGCTGTCGAATGATACGCAGCCGAACAAACTGTACCGGAACAATGGAAACGGCACGTTCACGGAAAAAGCAGTGCTGGCGGGGGTGGCGTTCAGCGAAGATGGCGTGGCCCGAGCAGGCATGGGAGTGGACGCGGCGGATTACGACCGGTCAGGCGCGCCGAGTTTGCTGATTACGAATTTTGCGAATCAAATGATTTCGCTATATCACAACGAGGGCAAAGGACTGTTCGTGGATGAAGCGCCTCAATCGGCGGTGGGCCGCACGACGCTGCTGACACTGGGCTTCGGCTGCTTCTTCTTCGATTATGACCTGGACGGCTGGCCGGACATATTCATCGCGAACGGCCATATCGACGGCGACATTCAACGCGTGCAGCCCAACGTGAAGTATGCGATGCCGCCGCACGTATTCCGAAATCTGGGGAAAGGCAGCTTCCAAGAAGCGACAAAGAGCCTCGGGCCGTCGTTTAATGCGCCGCGCGTCGGCCGCGGGGCAGCCTATGGCGATTTCAATAACGACGGGCGGCTGGATCTGTTGCTATCCACGAATGGTGGACCGGCGTATTTGTTCGCCAACGAAGCGAGTGGAGACGCGGCGCAGCAGAACAGTTTGCGAGTGAAATTGGTGGGAGCGAAATCGAATCGCGACGGCATCGGAACAACCGTGAGAGTCAGTTCCGGAGGAGAGAGCCAGGGCGAGATGATGCGTAGCGGATCGAGTTATCTGTCGGCCAGCGAACTGGTGCTGACGTTCGGGCTTGGGAAACACAGCAAGGCGGACAGCGTGGAAATTCATTGGCCGAGCGGGCAAGTGGACAAGCTCTCGAACGTGGAAACCGGGCAAACGATCACGGTGACGGAAGGCAAAGGAGTTACCGCCAGCCGTAAATACGGAGCGAAGTAGAAAAGGGACTGCCTCTTCGAAGGTCAACACAGCACAAGGCAGTCCTTATTCGCTTTTCGGGCGGTGAGCGGCGATGAGCGCTTGGCCAAGGCTGATGCCGCCATCACCGGCAGGAACTTCAGAGTGGAAGTAAACCTCGAAGGACTTCTCGCGCAAACCTTCGCGCAGCAAATCAAACAGCAAAGCATTCTGGAAACAGCCGCCGCTGAGGCAAACACGGTTGAGTTTGCTCTCTTCGCGGATATTCTCGGCAAGTTCGACGAAGGTGGCGGCGAGTCCGGCATGGAAACGGCGGCTGATGTCGGCAACGGGCTCCTGATGACGAATGTCGCGCAGTAACCACTGGAACAGGGGAAGCGTGCCGATGATCCAGTGCGTATCGTCAGGAATCAGGTCAAACGGGTAAACGGCGCGGTCGGTGGAATCATGAGCGGCCATTTCAAATTCGATGGCGGCCTGGGCTTCGTAATTCACAACGGAACGGACTCCCACGAGCGCGGACACAGCATCGAACAGGCGACCGCAACTGGAAGTGCGCGGCGAGTGTATTTGGCGGTCAATCATCTGCTGGACGACCTGGAGTTTGCGTGCCTCGATCGTGCGGATCAACGGAAGATCGAAGGTAGAGAGATCCTTGCCGTAATGTTTGGTGAGATAACTGACGGCGGTGCGCCATGGCTCGTGAATGGCAGCGGTTCCACCCGGCAACGGTATGTATTCAAAGTGGGCGATGCGTTCGAAATCGGCGTAATCCGCGAGCAACACTTCCCCGCCCCAGATGGCGCCGTCCAAACCATAACCCGTGCCATCGAGGGCTATACCGATGACTTTTCCGTCGAGATGATTCTCCGCCATGCAAGCGGCGATATGGGCGTGGTGGTGTTGCACACCGACAAGATCAGCACCCTCGCGTGCCAAAGCCCATTTGGTGGAGAAATAGTCGGGATGAAGGTCGTAAGCAATGGTTTTGGGATGGACTTCCAGGACGCGCTGCATGTGCTCGACAGCTTCCTCTAAGAACTTGTAGCTTTCGAGGTTTTCGAGGTCGCCGATATGCTGGCTGAGGAAGGCCTCGCTGCCTCGGACGACGCAAATCGTGTTCTTCAGCTCGCCGCCAACAGCGAGGATCGGGGCGAATTCACGTTCCAGAGCAACCGGGACAGGAACAAAGCCTCGCGAGCGGCGTAGCTGTTGAGTGCGGCCGGCCGCGGGGCGGACCACGGAATCGTCGCAGCGGCGGACAATATCGCGATCATGAACCAGGAATGCATCTGCAATATTGCGCAGGCGCTGGACCGCTTCTTCATTATCGATAGCGATGGGTTCTTCGCTGAGATTGGCACTGGTCATCACCAGCGCGTCGAATCTCCCGCTGGCGAAGAGCAAGTGTTGCAGCGGTGTATAAGGCAAGTAGAGACCGAGGTAGCGGTTGTGGGGAGCGATCGTTGGCGCGAGACCGGCGTCGGCCTTTCGCGGCAGGAGCACGACGGGACGTTCGATTGAAAGAAGCAATGTGCGGCCAGCATCATCGACCTCGCAGAAACGGTCGGCATCTTTGATGCGACGGATCATCACGGCAAAGGGCTTTTCGATGCGGCGCTTGCGTTCGCGGAGGAGTGCGACGGCGGCTTCGTCTCGCGCGTTGCAGGCCAAATGGAATCCGCCGAGACCCTTGATGGCGACGATCGAGCCGCCTTCAAGAAGGCGCGCGGCTTCGCGGACAGGTTCGGCGACGTCGATGCGCGAGCCGTCATCATCCCAGAGTTGCACTTGCGGGCCGCAATCCCAGCAGGAATTGGGCTGCGCATGGAAACGGCGATTGGCGGGATCTTCGTATTCAGCCTGGCAGGCAGCGCACATCTTGAAAGCAGCCATGGAGGTGCGCGCGCGGTCGTAGGGAATATCGCGAATGATGGTAAAGCGGGGGCCACAGTTGGTGCAGTTGATGAGCGGGTAGCGAAAACGGCGGTCGCGGGGATTCATCATTTCGCGAAGGCAATCGGCGCAGACGGCTACATCGGGAGAGATCAGCGCTTTGGGAGGTGAGTCGAAACGGCTGGAGAGAATGCGGAAAGCGGCATCGCCGGGCTGTTGTTCGACTTCGTAAGGCGTCAGTGAGGTGATCCTGGCGAGAGGCGGGGCTTCGCGTTGCAGTCGCTGGAGAAAGCTCTCCACGAGCGCGTCGTCGCCCTGAACTTCAATGGTCACACCCGAGGGAGTGTTGGCGATGAAGCCCGCCAGATGGCAGTCGTGGGCCAGGCGATAGACGAAGGGGCGGAAGCCAACACCCTGAACGATGCCGGTCACGTCGATGGCTTTGCGCACGGCGACTCCGCTGGGAATTTCCGCCATAGAAGAATTATCGCAGAGTCCTCAGGGATTAGTAGCCGCAGCGTGGGGCTGGAATTTGTGCTGAAGCGCGTTGAGCCAATGGAGCCATTGATCGAAGCCGTCGCCGGTGCGCGAAGAAAGGGCGATGTATTCGATATCGGGATGAATCTTGCGGGCATTCTCGAGCGCGAGGTCGGGGTTGAACTCGACGTGAGGAAGAAGATCGGTTTTGGTCAGCAGCATCAGCGTGGAGCGATGAAAAATTCCGGGATACTTGAGCGGCTTGTCTTCGCCCTCGGTGACACTGAGGAGAACGATCTTGGCGTGTTCGCCAAGGTCGTAGCTGGACGGGCAGACGAGATTACCAACATTTTCAATCAGCAAGAGGCCTGGACCGTGAAAGCCAAGTTCGTTGAGATGACGGTCGATCATGCGGGCATCGAGATGGCAAGTGCCGCCGGTGACGATTTGACGCACCGGAAAACCGTAGCGGACCAGGCGGCGGGCATCGTTGTCAGTCTGCAGATCACCGGTCAAGACGGCGACGCGGCGGCTAGGCAGGAAAGAAGCGAGGGTGCGTTCGAGAAGCGCGGTCTTGCCGGAACCCGGAGAACTGATGATATTGACGCAAAGGATGTTCTCGTCCTGGTAGCGCTGGCGCAGTTCGGCGGCCAGTCGATCGTTTTCGGTGAGGACTTTCTTCTCTACGACTTCGCGCATGGCTCCTCCTCCAATTCAATGTAGGCAATGTCCAGTTCGGTACCGCTGACGCAGGTGGTTTGCGCACTGCCGCACTTGGGGCAGGCAAGTTCGAAGTCTTGCACCTCGAATTCCTCGGAGCAGGAAGTACACTTGTGGCGAAGGGGACACCATTCGACGACCAGCTTCAGATGCTGGAGATCGGTGTCGCGGGTGATCGCTTCGAAGGCAAACTCGAGCGCGTCTCTATCGATATTGGAAAGTTCACCGATGCGGACACACACAGAGATGAGCTGAGCGCCAGGATGTTTTGCGGCTTCGGCAGCAACACATTCGAGAATGGAGGAGGCAATCCCGACTTCGTGCACAAAGCTCCTTAGCAGATTCGAGGCAACTGATCTCCCGCAAGCATATCAACAATGCGCGTAGTGCCGAACGGAGTGCGCATCACAACCAGGCGTGGATGCTCGGCGGTTACACGGCCGATGATGGCGGCGTCCTTTCCCAGCGGATGCGCTCGCAGCGCGTGAAGGGCGGCTTGCGCCGCGGAGGCGGCGACGACGGCCACAAGTTTGCCTTCATTGGCGACGTACATGGGATCGAGCCCGAGCATTTCGCAAGCGCCGCGAACCTCTTCGCGGACAGGGATGGCGGTTTCGTTGAGTTCCATGCCAACGTTGGAGGAAGCGGCAATTTCATTGAGTGTACTGGAAAGCCCACCCCGGGTTGGATCGCGGAGGCTACGGACTTGCTGCGTGGCATCGAGCAGGTGTGCGACCAGGGTGTGAAGCGCGGCAGAGTCGCTTTGCACCTGGGTCTCGAACTGCAGGCCTTCGCGTTCGGCAAGAATCGCGATGCCATGATCGCCAAGAAATCCGGAGACGATGATCGCGTCACCGGGCTGCGCTTGGGAAGCGGAAAGCGAGACTCCGTCGCGAACGCGGCCGATGCCAGTGGTGTTGATGAACAGGCCGTCCGCACTTCCCTTTTCGACGACCTTGGTGTCGCCGGTGACGATGAGGACGCCGGCGCTTGCGGAGGCCTGCTGCATCGAGACCACGACGCGGCGTAACGTTTCTGTCGGCAAACCCTCCTCGAGGATGAAGGCTGCGCTTAGCCAGAGAGGCTCGGCGCCTCCCATGGCGAGATCGTTGATGGTGCCGTGAACAGCCAGCGAGCCGATGTCACCACCCCGGAAAAAGAGCGGCTTCACGACGAAAGAATCCGTGGTAATGGCGAGGCGGGTCCCGTTCAGGGAGACAATGGCCTGATCTTCGAGGCGATTCAAGACGGGATTGCCAAGGGCGGGGAGAAAAACATCTTTCAGGAGGTCGGCGCTGAGCTTCCCACCACTGCCGTGGCCAAGCAGAATGCGGTCGCGGGCAGGGAGGGGGAGCGGGCAGGAGAAGGCCGCGAGGTCTTTGGGTTCGTCGCTCACGGGGTCAGAGTGTAACGAGGTGGCGGCGGTATTGGTAGTAGGCGGCACAAGCACCTTCGGAAGAAACCATGGGAGCGCCTAAAGGCTTTTCGGGCGTGCAACGCGTACCAAACGCGGAGCAGTCCGTGGGCTTTTTATGGCCAAGAAGAACTTCGGCGCTGATGCACTCGGCCGGTTCTTCGGCGCAAACCGAGCCAAGGTCAAAGACACGCTCAGCATCGAAGACGGCAAATTCATCCCTGATACGCAATCCGCTGACGGGAATCGAGCCGATGCCGCGCCACTTGCGGTCGGCAACCTCGAAGACGCGGGCGACGGCTTGCTGCGCGGGTTTGTTTCCTTCGTACTGCACGGACCGTACATATTGATTTTCGACTTCGGCGCGGCCCTCTTCGAGTTGCGCGACCAGCATGCGAATCGCTTCGAGTAGATCGACGGGCTCGAATCCGCCAACGACGATGGGGACGTGGAATTCGCGAACAAGGTCCTCGTAATCGCGGCAGCCGACGATGGTGCAGACATGACCGGGAGCGATGAATCCCTGAACACGATTGCGCGGAGAATTCAGGAGCGTACGAATTGCTGGCGGCACGAGGACGTGTGAAGCGAGAATGGTGAAGTTTTTCAGGCCGAGCCGCGCGGCTTGCAGTATGGCCATGGCGTGCGCGGGAGCGGTGGTCTCAAAGCCAACGGCAAAAAAGACGACTTGGCGATCAGGCTGCGAGCGCGCCAGTTGCACGGCGTCGGTGGGAGAGTACACAACGCGGACATCGCCGCCTTCGGCTTTGACGTGGAACAAATCCGTGGTTGAGCCGGGCACGCGCAGCATGTCGCCGTAAGAAACGAGGGTGACATCGGGGCGTGCCGCGAGAGCCAAGGCGCGATCGATGGTCTCCAACGGGGTAACACAGACCGGGCAGCCTGGGCCGTGCACGAGTTGCACGCTGTCGCCGAGCAGTTCGTCGATGCCATAACGCATCAGCGTGTGGGTCTGGCCACCGCAAATCTCCATCAGTACCCAGGGGCGGGTCGAGCGGCGCCGAATCTCTGTCGCGAGGCCACGAGCGATTTTGGCGTCCCGGTATTCGTCGAGGTACTTCATGGTTTTGCCGGGGGATCGGGCTTTTCGAGGGCCAATTCGTCCTCGAGGACGCCCATGCTTTCGAGCAGGGCATAGGTGCGCTCGGCCTCTTCTTTGTCGACGACGCTGATAGCGAAACCAACATGCACAATCACGTAATCGCCTTCTTGCGCTTCAGGGACGAAATCAAGGCAGGCCTGGCGGGTGATGCCGCCGAACTGGATGCGGCCGGTACGAACCCCGTCGCTGACGTCGATTTGCGAGACTTTACCCGGAATAGCCAGGCACATAACGCCCTTCCTCCTCTGGACCAGATGAGGATACGGTCTCCCGCCACCAAATGGAAGGCCGCAGCGCACACTGGCGAAGGCGGGGCTCAACGCCCAAGCGCCGGAGTTCATCCGTGATGGCTGTCATTGCGGGTTGAACGGCATTGTGAGCCACCCGCGTCATGCCGCAGCCGAGTTCCGTTTTCTCGGGAATGACGCCCACGAGGAGCACTTCGCCCGGGCACTTGCCGCTAAGCTCGGCGAACAGCAGGGCTTCCACGAGCGCAGGATCATGCGGACTGACGCGCTGCGGAATCGGCACGCGCACGAGTTCATGCTTGCGGTACAGGCGCACATCGCCTGGCTGGCCCTTGGCGCTGACCGCATCAACCAGAATAACGGCGTCGTAGTCCGCAAAGAACGAGGTGATGCCGAGGCCGGGAGTGCCAAGGTCGTGCAGTACGACACTCGAGGGGAAACTCATAGCGCGATTCCAGGATCTTCAGCACAAACGGACCGATGGCGTCGTCGCCCATCAGCACGTTGCCGACGCTGAGAACGCCGATGCGCCGGGAATCGGTCATGCGGATTGACCTTCTTTCTTCCTGAGGTACTCGCCGAAGGCCGCGTCTTCCGTGGCGATGTGCGTCAGCAGCCAATCGCGGAGTTCACGGATGAGTTGGATGGACGGCAGCTTCTCTCCGTGAAACACGGTTTCGCGGATTTCGCGTACTTTTTTCATCAAACGAGTGTGTTCTTCGAGATGCGTCTCGTAGGCGGGATAAGCGTGCAGACGCATCACCAGCTGTTCGGAGAGAAAGTGCATATCCGAAAATTCAATGAACTGCTCGAGAACGTACTTGGTGGGAGAGAAATCGCCTCCCTTTTCGAGGGCCATCGTCAGCGAGTCGAGCAACTGCATTTGCAGATCATGCTCGGCATCAATGGTCTGTTCTCCCACCTTAACGGGTGTGGTACGCAGAGTTTCGGTCATCACTCACCTCTCTTCAGATACGGCGATCACTTTCTTGCCTTCCGGATCGAACGTGTGAATCGCGCAAGCCAGGCAGGGATCGAAGGAATGGACAGTGCGAAGGACTTCGAGGGGTTTCTCGGCGTCGCCTACCAGATTGCCGAGGAGCGATGCCTCGTAGGGCCCTTGGGCGCCGTGCTCATCGCGTGGACCGGCATTCCAGGTGGTGGGGACAACGGCCTGATAGTTGGCAATCTGGCCGCCCTTAATCGTGACCCAGTGAGACAGGGTGCCGCGGGGCGCTTCGTGGAAACCGGCGCCATGCAATTCCTTTTCGCCAAACTGGGGTTTGACGTAGATTTTTGCGTCGCCGGAAGCGATGTTTTTCACGAGCAAATCCCAGTGCTTATTGGCAAGATCGGCCAGCATGGAAGCGCGAATGGCGCGAGCGGCGATGCGGCCAAGTGTGGAGTGAAGCATCGCCGGGCTCACTTGTTTCTTGGAGATGGCAGCGACCCGGTTGATCGCTTCGCCGGTCCACTTAACAGTGAGCTTATGCCCTTGGGCGTAGCCGATCAATACCTGGGCGAGGGGACCAACCTGCATGGGGTGGCCTTCGAAGCGAGGCGATTTGACCCAAGTGTATTTGCCGTTGTCCTGGAAGCCGGTGTAATGGGGATTGGTTTCGTCCTTCCAGGGGTGAAGAGTCTTTTCGCCCTCGCACCAGGCATGAGAGACGTTTTCAGTGACGCCGTTGAGCAAGCGCGAATCAGAGTGGGTCTTGATGGTGTAGACCTGATCGAGTTTGCCCTCGAAGACGATGCCGCCGGGGAGATCGAATTCAGTCATGACGCTATCGAGGGGCAGGTCGGGAACGGCAAGATAGTTGGTCACACCGGCGCCATAGCCAAACCAGTCGGGATATAAGGCGGCAACCGCGCAGGCATCTACGAAGTAGACTTCGTGGACAAAGCGGAGCATGTCTTCGAACAAGCTCTTGATCATGTACAGCTTATCCATGTTCAAGGTGGCCTGGTTATCAAGGTTGATGGCGTTGGCGACATCGCCGACGGCGAGGTTCTGGATGTTGGGAGTTTTGCCACCCAATACGGCAACGATCTGATTGGCGAGGCGCTGGTATTCGAGAGCTTGCAAGTAATGGGCAACGGCGAGGAGATTCACTTCCGGGGGCAGCTTCATGGCCGGATGGCCCCAATAACCGTTGGAGAAAATACCGAGCTGGCCATTCTCGACAAATGACTTGACGCGATCCTGAACCTGTTTGAATTCCTGGTAGCTATTTCGCGGCCAGGGAGAAAGACTCTGCGCCAGCTGCGCAGTTTTTGCGGGATCGGCCTTGAGCGCAGAAACAACGTCGACCCAGTCGAGCGCGCACAGATGATAGAAATGCACCGTGTGATCCTGCAGCGCGTGTGCGATCAGAATCAGGTTGCGGATGTACTGTGCGTTCAGAGGCACCTGAATGCCAGCGGCATTTTCGCAGGCGCGCACCGAAGCAATGGCGTGAACCGTGGTGCAGACACCGCAGAACCGTTGAGCGAAGAGCCAAGCTTCGCGAGGGTCGCGGCCTTGCAAAATCGTCTCGATGCCGCGAAACATGGTGCCGGACGCCCAGGAATCGTTGACTTTGCCACCGTCAATCTGAACGTCGATGCGGAGGTGGCCTTCGATGCGTGTGATGGGGTCAATCGTGATGCGATTGCTCATGGACCATTCCTTCTCTAACTAAAGAGTGTCAAACGGCCGAATAGCGGCTTCGGCGGCAATCTTTCCCTGGGAGGCGGGTAAAATTGCGAATCTTTTTACGGCAAACAGGAAAATCACGACGGCCAGGGCGGTGAATCCGACGCTCATCAGGATTTCAATCGCGGATGGGAAATAGGTGTAATTTCCGAGCGGGATGAACGCGATGCTGGTTGGGGTAAACCGGTAGAGCAGGCCACCAATGATCAGCACGAGAGTGAGACGCAAGAGGTTGCCCGGTTTGGAGCGGACACTTTCAATCTGCAGAGCCTGTGCGGGTATTAGAAGGAGAATGGTTTGCAGGAGAAAGACGATGCTGTAGCGATCAAAGGTGAAAGCCATCTCAAACACGCCGCGGTACGCGAGATCAACAAACTGGATAACCAGCCACCACAGCGTGAGCCACGACATGACCACCGCCAATCGGCCCAGAATCGCGCCGTCCCAGCCCAGCCTCCACACGTAAGTGCACAGGATTAGAACGAGCAAAACGCACGCGAAGCCCAAGATATAAGCCATTAGCAAATAGAGCAGCGGGAGGCGCGCAGTCTGCCATAGAGGATGAACGCGGTCGCCGGCTAAGAACATCAGTGAACCGAGCGACGACTGGTGCATCGAAGGAAGCACGAAGGCCAGGGCAATCCAGAACGGAAAACTTTTCTGCATGTAGTGGAAGATCTTCAGTGCGCGGTCGCTGCGCTCCGGATCGCCGCTCTTGTACATGCGCTCGAGGAAGGGCGGCATGTTTTCGAAGTTGAGAGCGAGAATGACGTAGGCGGTCATGCAGACCGCGACCTCGAGAAGGACAGAGTGATGGTTCCGAGTTTTGGGGTTGAGAATGTGGATGAAATTCCAGGGGCGGCCGACGTCGAAGCCCAGGGCCAACATGCCGGTGCCGTAGCCGACGAGGCTGGTAAGAACGGCGGTGCGCATGATGGGGTGAAATTTGCGGTCGTTGAAGATCCACGCCATGACCGCCACGGCGTAGCCGCCCGAACCGAGCGCTGTCAGAGCCGTGACATTCCAGTTCTTGAACAAGCCCCAGGCATAGCCGTCGTTGAGGCCGGTGACGTAACCCAAGCCGCTCACTTCGCGGAGAATACCGAGCAGCATGGCGAAACCGGCAAGCCCTAAAAGAGCCTTGAAGGGCCGGGTAACCAACGGCTCTTTCAGCCGAATGCACTTCTCCCATTCCTCGGTCATGCGTTTATCCCCTTGTCGTGCTTTTCGCGTTCATGAGCCACATGCGCGAGGTGATCTTTCTAGCGATCACGGATGGTGGCGACTAAGCCACCGTAGATGACGACAGGAGTGAGAAAACCCTGATAGATGACGTTGGTGACGCGGCGGACGCGGGAGGCATTCGATTGCGGCCCCATCTTGGGAAGTCCGATTTTGGAATAATCGACGTGAGCGAGGATCAAGCATTGCGTGCCGCCACCTTCGGTTTCGCCGTAAACACGATCTTCGAAGTAATAGCCGGGCTTCTCCTGAATGCGGCGATGCGCTTCCGCGAACAGATCGGAGCGCTTGCCGTAAATGACCGCGTGAGTCGGGCAGACCTTGGTGCAAGCGGGCTGCGAGGCTGTTTTGCCGACGATGTGACGGCAGAGTTCGCATTTCACGATTTTCGGATTGACGCGGTACCACTCGAATTTCGGAATATTGAAGGGACAAGCGATCTGACAGTACCGGCAACCGATGCACAGACCGGGATCCCAGCCCACCACGCCATGCGGCTCTTTGTGCAGCGCCTGCATCGGGCATCCAGAAACACACGCTGGATCGACACAATGCATGCACTGCTGCTTGATGAAAGAGCGCTCGTGGCCGTCAGCGGCGACATGCAGCTTGATCAGGTTCTTGGTCTGGGAATTGAGGGCCTCCGGCTGCATGTAGAGCCCGTGAGAGGAACCGCGATCAGGGACAAGACCATTGGCGTTTTCGCAAGCCGGCATGCAGGCGCGGCAGCCGATGCATTTAGTGGCGTCATAGAGCAGCCCGACCGCATCGTCGAGGGGCTGAATGGTGTCAGGCTCGGCTTTGGCGACATGTGCCGTGGAACCCGCGATGGCGGTCACCGCGGTGCCGCCGAGAAGAACTTTGAGGACGTCTCTGCGATTTACGTCCATAAGTTCATGCCTTGTCGGGAGAATCAGGGTTCTGGTTTGGCGGCGGAGTATGCGGAGGAGAATCGGGCTTTTCCTTCATTCCGCGAGATGCCATCCAGCCGGCTCCGAGGAGGGCGCCGCCGATCAAACCACCCACAGCGGTGGCAAGAGGATTGATGAATCCCTGAGGGGCGGCGACAGGAGCATAAGTGGAAAAAGGAGTAGGCCGGACGATTTCGCCGGGCTTAAGCATCGGCACACGGAAGGCGACGGCTTGTTCCGTGCAACCAAAACAAGGATGGCCGAGACCGATGGGCCAGGCATCCACGACTTCGCAGAACTGCAATGTGGAACAGCTGGCGTGGGTGGACGGACCTTTGCAGCCGAGTTTGTACAAGCAATAGCCGAGGCGGTGGCCTTCGTCGCCGAATTCTTCCGCGAATCTGCCGGAGTCGAAATGCGCACGGCGCGGGCAATGCTCGTGAATGGTGCGGCCGTAGGCAAACTTCGGACGCCCGAGCTCATCCAGTTCGGGCAATTTGCCAAGCGCGACGAATTGGAGAAGTGTGCCCAGCAAGATGTAGGGATTGGCAGGGCAGCCCGGCAGCGTGACTACCATTTTGCCTTCAAGAATCTTGTTGATTCCGCTGGCGCCCGTGGGATTGGGCTCCGCCGAAGGAACACCACCCCAGGAAGCGCACGAACCGATCGCAACGATGGCACCGGCAGAAGCAGCGACGTGCTTAACGATGTCGAGGCCGGTCTTCTGCGCGACCTGCATGTAAATGCCGTTTTCTTTCGTTGGCACCGCGCCTTCGACCACGAGAATGAACTTGCCGGCGTTTTTCCGGATGGCGGATTCGAGAGCTTCTTCGGCCTGGTGACCGGCGGCGGCCATGAGTGTTTCGTGGTAGTCGAGGGAAATCAGGTCGAACAAGACTTCCGCGAGGCCGGGGTGCGAGGTGCGAAGCGAAGTTTCCGTGCAGCCGGTGCACTCCTGGAAGTGAAGCCAAATCACGGAAGGGCGCACACCTTTTTCCACGGCGGCAACCACTTTCGCGGCCATGCTACTGGTCAGACCGATGGCGGCAGTTGCCTGCGCTACAACTCTTAGAAAGGTACGGCGATCCAGTCCAGGGCGGACCGTGGGCGGAACGGGAAGACTCAGATCATCACGCACGTGCATGCCTCCTTCAGAAGAGGGGCCAAAGAATGGTGGGGAAGCGATGAAGTGCAGCCGGTGAGCAAGTAGCGTAAAGCAATTTGCTACGGAAGGCTTCCAGACAGAGCAGCGAGGAACACCCTGGAGTGTATTGAAGGTACCGGAGCCGTAATCCCACCAGTGGTGTACCAAGTCAGGGCAACAGATCAATGTGCCGGAAATGACAGAAAAAACATGGGGTTAAGAAAACACAGGCAGGGGAGCCACAGCACACGGCTGTGTGATTGCACACAACCCGGTGTTGTGATTCTCGTCGCACTGCGCATTTCCCCGCAGCTGATTGATCCATTTCATCTTGTGGACCAGGTTGGTCCGAGACCTCGTCACGCACACTGCGTGCCGTGAGATTGGGGATGCCGAAGGGCTGTGCTATCGTCGGGTCCCGGGCATGTTTGCGCACCGCACAAACTGGAAACTAGTGACGAACCGTTACACGGCGGCGGTGGAGGAAGTGCGCGCGTCGGGCCGCGCGCTTCTCGATTTGACGGTTTCGAATCCAACGCAGTGCGGGTTTCGCTACGACTCCGCCCAGATTCTTGGCGCATTTCAGAATCCGAAATCGCTGGCCTACGAACCAGAGGCTAAGGGATTGCCTGCGGCGCGAGAAGAGGTGGCCCGTTATTACAAGGAGGACCATGGCGTCGCTATAGATCCGCACGCACTGCTGCTGACCACCAGCACAAGCGAGGCATATTCGTATGTATTCCGCCTGCTCTGCAATCCTCACGATGAAATTCTGGTGTTGAAGCCGAGTTACCCGCTCTTCGACTTTCTGGGCGACCTTCAGGACGTATCGCTGATTCCCTATTCGCTGCAATATGCGCACGGCTGGTTCGTTGATTTTCATTCGCTGGTGCGCGCGCTAACGCCTCGGACGCGTGCGGTGTTACTGGTGCATCCCAATAATCCCACTGGATCGTATGTGCGCGCTGAAGAGCTGCGGCGGCTCAATGACCTGTGCCGGGAGCGTAATCTGGCGCTGGTGGTGGACGAAGTGTTTCTGGATTACGCGCTGGACGGACGAAAGCGAAACACCTTTGCCGGCAATTCCGAGGTGCTGACGTTCACATTAAGCGGGCTCTCCAAAATCGCGGCGCTGCCGCAGATGAAAGTGGCCTGGCTGGCAGTGACAGGGCCCGAATCTCTGACCCGGCCGGCATTGCATCGACTGGAGATCATCGCGGATACCTATTTATCGCTGAACTCGCCTGCGCAATGGGCCTTCCCCACGCTTTTCGCGCAACGGCACGAATTGCAGCCGCAGATCCTGGAACGTATGCGGAAAAACTGGACCGTGCTGAAAGCCGCGGTCGGCCCTGGGAGTGCGTGCGAATTGCTGGACGCGGAGGGCGGATGGTACGCCGTCCTAAAAGTGAAGGGCGAAGAGCCGGACGAGGATGTGGCGATCAAATTGGCGCGGGAAGCGGGCGTCCTGGTGCATCCGGGACATTTCTATGACTTCTCGACGGACGAACACCTGGTGCTGAGCTTGATTACGCCAGCGGAGAAATTCCGCGCCGGAATGAAGAAGGTGTTGGAATCTGTGAGATAGGGAGACTGCGTGATGGGCGTCACTAGTTCGAGTGACTCGCGTCATACCAGGCACGTGAGCCCAACTGGTATATCCACTGACGCTCGGCACAATTCCTCTCGCTCCAGTCAGGCGTTATCTTCATGGCGTTTCAACCCGGGTTGGGCTCTCTCCCCCCAGTAGCATCAGATCCCCATTTCAGACGCACACGAGCGGCCCGATGAGCAGTAGGTTCAGGGATTCGGCTCACCTGATCCGCGTGGCCGTTGTCCTGCTGGTCGGCGCCGTGGCGTTCCTGGCGCTGCGTGCGGCGGTCATTCCAAAGAGTTTCGGGCAGTTCGGACCCTACCGGGGGAAAGCCCTGCTGGAGATGGAGGCTCGGCCCGTAAAGTACGCCGGGCACGAAGTGTGCGAGGGTTGCCATCCCGATGTGGCGGAGACAAAGTCGAAGGGCGTTCATGCGCACGTGAACTGCGAAACATGTCACGGCGCGCAAGCCAAGCATGCGGACGATCCGGCAACGGTAAAGCCAACGCTACCCGACGTGGCCAAGCTGTGCGTGCGGTGTCACTCCGAAAACATCGCCAAGCCCAGTGGTTTCCCTCAAGTAAACGCCAACGAACACTCTGGCGGGCAGGTCTGCAATACCTGTCACCAACCGCATAGTCCCGGGTTCGATGCAGGAGGCAAAAAGTGAATTTTACTCGTCGCCAAATTCTGCTGCTGCTGCCGGCGGCCGCGGCGGCGTGGGAATTCGTAAAGGCCGGAACTCCGGATCAAGCGCCCAGCTACAACATGGACGAGCACTGGTGGGGCATGCTGCTGGACATCAGCAAATGCATCGGGTGCGGGAGTTGCGTGCGCGCGTGCGCAACGGAAAATGACGTTCCGGAAGGCTATTTCCGCACCTGGGTGGAGGACTATCACCGCGAGGATTGGCACATCGAAACGCCGGCGGTAAGTTCACCGGACGGCGGCAAAAATGGATTCCCAGAGAGCAACTTAACGGGCGGACAGAATTTCTTTGTACCGAAGCTTTGCAATCACTGCGTGGATTCGCCGTGTACGCAGGTGTGCCCGGTGGGGGCGACGTACCACACAAATGATGGAGTCGTACTGGTGGATTACGAATACTGTCTGGGTTGCCGCTATTGTATACAGGCGTGCCCTTACGGCTGCCGGTTCTTCCATCCGCAAAAACACACGGCGGACAAATGTACGCTGTGCTACCACCGTATCAGCAAAGGCCTGACGACGGCCTGCTGCGAAAACTGCCCGACCGGTGCACGGCAATTAGCGGACCTGAAAAATCCCAAGGATCCGATTCACGAATTTCTGAAGACGCACACCGTGCAGGTGTTGAAACCGCATCTCGCAACGGGGTCGAAGATGTTTTACAACGGCCTCGACGGCTCGGTCCGCTAAGGAGACACCCGTGGAAGGATTCATGTATCCGAACGAAGTGGAGCTCCAGTGGAGCGTGCTGATTGTGCTCTACCCGTTCCTGACGGGATTGGTGGCTGGCGCGTTCATCCTGGCCTCGCTCGAAAGGGTGTTCCGGGTAGAAGAGGTAAAGCCCACGTACCGGCTGGCACTGCTGACAGCGTTGGCGTTTCTGATCGTGGCACCGTTGCCGCTGCAGTTGCATTTGGGACACCCGGAGCGGTCGCTGGAAATGTACCTGACACCGCACAGGGCATCGGCGATGGCCATGTTTGGATTCGTTTACCTGTGGTACTTGATGGCCGTACTGCTGTTGGAAATCTGGCTCGACTACCGGCGGGACATCGTCGTGATGGCGCAATCGTCGACGGGCCTGAAAAAGCTTTTATACAGGGTGTTGAGCCTTGGGTCCGACAACATCAGCGAGGGGGCGCTGCGCGTGGACGATCGCGTGGGCTGGATCATTACGCTTATCGGTATTCCCTCGGCTTTCATGTTGCACGGGTATGTCGGGTTCATATTTGGTTCGGTGAAAGCGAATCCTTGGTGGTCGACGCCGTTGATGCCGGTGGTGTTCCTGTTCTCGGCGATGGTGTCGGGGATAGCGCTGGTGTTGCTGATGTACATGGTCACGTCGCGGCTGCGGCGAGTGGCCATCGACATGCGTTGCCTGGACACGATAGCGAAATATCTGTTCTACACCTTCGTGATCGATTTCACGCTTGAAATGCTAGACCTGATTCACCGGATCTACGAAGCGGACGAATCGTTCCGCAGCCTGGACTTCATGGTGCATACACGGCTGTTCCTGTCGCAGATCGTGTTGCAGATTTTCCTGGGGACCTTGGCGCCCCTGGCGCTGCTGGCTCTGACGCAACTGATGAAGTTCCCGGAGACCGTGCGCAAGCGGATGTATGCCCTGGCGGCAACGCTGACGATCATCGGAATCTTCGCGATGCGCTGGAACGTGGTAATCGGGGGCCAACTGTTTTCGAAGAGTTTCCTTGGCTATACCACCTACAAACTGGAATTCGTGACCCGCGAGGGTCTGCTGCCGGCCATCGTGCTGATGATACTTCCCTTCTTCATCCTGTACGCGCTAATCAAGATCCTGCCGCCGTGGCAGGGCGAGAGCGTCAACGCAGCAGCCGCGGAATCCGACTAAATTCCTGTCCTTCACATCACTCGCGTTAAGCCTTGACGCGGGGTAGGCTACCTCTGGTTTCATATGACGATTTCTTTCAAACTGTACTTTTTCCAGTTGTCCGGCATCGCTGATTTAGATTAGGATGCTGCTCCCAGGTTAGGCAGTTCGACGGAGTGAAGCCTCAAGGAGGTACGTTCCCTTGAAACTCCGTTCGTTGTCTGCATTTTTGTCGGTCGGCATTTTGTTCTTCGGCGCGAGAACGTCGCTCGCCCAGTCCGAAACAAGCACCACACCCGGACAGCCTATACCAGGAACATCAGGCGTCAGCCCCTTTTCGGGCAGCGTTCCGGACAAGCCCGTCAACGGTGTCATTGCGCTTTCTCTGCAGGACGCGATCAATCGCGGCCTAAAACAGAATCTGGGACTGCTGCTTTCCGATACCAACATCCGCTCGGCGCGGGGACAGCGGTGGGAGCAGCTGAGCGCTCTTCTGCCACATGTCACAGCGTCGCCGTATGTTGCAGACTCCGAGATAAACCTGGCGGAAATCGGCTTCACAAGCATTGGAGGGAATCCCATTCCTCCGTCGCTCGGTCCATTCTCGTATTTTGACGCGCGAATTAACTTCAGCCAGTCGCTGCTCGACATGAAGGCGATCAGAAATACGCGAGCGGCCACGCAGAGCCTCAAGTCGGCGGAATATACCTTCAAAGACGCGCGCGATTTAGTGGTGCTGGCGGTCGGTTATGTTTATTTGAGAGCCATCGCCGACGAAGCGCGCATCCAGACCGCCGAGGCACAAGTAGAGACCGCGAAGGCTCTTTACAATCAAGCCGCGGACCAGGTAAAAGCGGGCACTTCGCCGGAGATTGACGGATTGCGCGCCAAAGTGGAATTGCAGACGCGGGAACAGCAGTTGATTCAATCGAAAAACGACTTTGCGATCCAAAAATTGACCGTAGCGCGCGTGATCGGACTGGCTCCGGGACAGGAATTCGATCTGACTGACAAGTCCCCGTATCACCCGTTTGATGGCATCAGCCTGGAAGACGCACTGAGCCGTGCATATGCCTCGAGGTCGGATTATCTGGCAGCGATGAGCGATGTGCGTGCCGCGGAGTATGCCCATAAGGCGGCGGTGGCGGGATATTACCCTTCGCTGGCGTTCAATGCCGACTATGGCACCGCGGGGTCGCACCCCTCGACAGCCACCCAGGTATTCGACGTGCGAGGAACGCTATCGATTCCGATCTTTCAGGGAAACATCGTTCACGCGGACATCCTGCAGGCCGATGCGCGACTGCAGCAGACCCGCGAGCGATTGGACAATCTGCGGGCGCAAATCGATGCGGACATCCGTACGGCCCTGCTCAATTTGCAGTCGTCGGCGGACCAGGTGAAGGTGGCGCGCAGCAACATTGACCTGGCAGAGCAGACGCTCGTGCAATCACGCGATCGATTCAGCGCCGGTGTCACCGACACCGTGGAAGTGGTGCAGTCGCAAGAAGCGGTGGCCAGCGCTCACGAGCAGTACATTTCGAGCCTCTACAATTTCAATTTTGCGAAGATCTCGCTGGCGCGGACCCAGGGCATGGCGGAAGCAGGGGTCAAAGAATACTTCAAGGACAAATGAACATGGCCGACGAGATTCCACCACGCACCGGGACGCAAGACGCATCGGCCGCGGCCGATAGAAGGTCCAAACCGGGGATCTACCTGAGCTCCCGAATCAAGAGAAGAATCGCGTTTGTGGCCGCCGTGCTGGTTCTGATCATCGGCGGCGTGTATCTGTGGCGATATTTGAGCAGCTACGAGTCGACCGATGACGCACAGGCGGATGTTCACTTGTATCCGGTGAGCGCGCGTATTTCGGGCTATGTGGTGAAGGTGAACGTCAACGACAACCAGTGGGTAGAGAAAGGCGCGGTACTGGTGGAGATCGATCCGAAAGACTACCAAGTGGCAGTGGCGCAGGCAGAAGCGAATCTGGCGAGCGCAGAGGCGACAGCGCAATCGCTGAATATTACGGTGCCGATCACATCCGTGAACACTTCCAGCCAGCTGAAATCCACCGCGTCGGACATCGACAATGCGAAGGCCGGAATTGCCGCGGCCGAGAAGCAATTGACGGCCGCGCAGGCGCAGGTGGAGCAAGCGGAAGCCAACGACGTGAAGGCACAAGACGACTTGCGCCGCTACAAGTTGCTCGTCGATAAGAGGGAGGTGGCCGAGCAAATCTACGATCAAGCGGTGGCGGCGGCGAAATCGAGCACGGCCACGGTAGCAGCGATGCGCGCAAACGAATCCGCCGCGCAACAGTACGTGCAACAAGCGCGGAGCCGTTATGCGGAGGCGGAGGCCAACCACCAGTATGCGGAGACCGGGCCGCAGCAGGTGTCTTCCACGCGGGCTCGCGTGCGGGCGGCAATCGCCGACGTGGAGCAGAGGCGCGCCCAACTGGAGCAGGCACAACTGAATCTTCAGTACACGAAGATCGTGGCGCCGGTTTCTGGTGAAGTGAATAAGACGGTGGTTGTCGGAATGAACGTAGTGCCTGGCCAGCAACTTCTCACCGTAGTGCCACTCGATGAAGTGTGGGTCACAGCCAATTTCAAAGAGACTCAGCTGCGGCATATGAAGCCTGGGCAGAAAGCGGAAATTCACATCGATTCGACGGGCCAGACGATGCATGGCCGTGTGGACAGCGTTGCTGGCGCGACTGGCCCGACCTTCAGTCTGCTACCGCCGGAAAACGCTACCGGCAACTACGTGAAGATTGTGCAACGCGTTCCGGTAAAGATTGTGCTCGATCCCGGGGAAAACCGGGAACACCGGCTCCGGCCAGGCATGAACGTGGTGCCGGACGTATCTTTGCAATGAGCTCCGCTACGCTCACACTCGATCAGGAAGTCTGGCGACCAAAATTCAATCCGTGGCTGATCGCGGTTGTGGTGGCGTTGGGCGCGTTTATGGAGGTGCTCGACACCAGCATTGCGAACGTGGCGTTGCCGTATATGGCGGGGAGTTTAGGCGCCAGCAACGACCAGAGCACGTGGGTGCTGACATCGTATCTGGTGTCGAATGCAATCGTTTTGCCAATCAGCGGCTGGCTGGCCGGCGCGCTGGGACGGAAGCGGTTTTTCATAAGTTGCCTGGCTGTGTTTACGGCGAGTTCCTTGCTCTGCGGTATCGCCCCGAGCCTCGGGTTTCTGCTGCTGTTCCGCGTATTGCAGGGCGCGGGCGGCGGAGGATTACAGCCGATGGCTCAGGCAATTCTGGCGGACACGTTTCCTCCGCAGCAGCGAGGTGTGGCGTTTGCTCTATACGGCATCACAGCCATCATGGCGCCGACGATCGGACCAACGCTGGGAGGCTGGATCACTTTTAACTATTCCTGGCGGTGGATTTTCTTCATCAATCTTCCGGTTGGATTGGCGACATGGTTCATGGTGCGGCGCTTTGTGGAGGATCCCCCTTATTTGGCGCGACTGAAGGCGGCGGGCGTCAAATTGGATTACATTGGCATCGCGTTGCTGACTCTGGGGATCGGCGCGTTGCAGATATTGCTGGACAAAGGCCAGGAAGACGACTGGTTCGGCTCGCACTTCATTGCAACTTTGGCGATCGTGGCGGTAGTTTGCCTGACCGCACTGGTCATCTGGGAATGGTTTCAAAGGGCGCCAATCATCGATGTGCGTATGTTCAAGAGTTTCAACTTCGCAAGCGCGAACTTGATGATGTTCATGCTGGGAATCATGCTGTTCAGCAGCCTGGTGCTGATGCCGCAGTTCCTTCAAACACTGGTTGGATACACATCTGAGTTGGCGGGACTGGCGCTTTCTGCGGGAGGGCTGGTGTTACTGTTGGAAACGCCGATCACGGGCAAACTGACGTCGAAGGTGCAGGCGCGCTACCTGATTGCCTTTGGCTGGCTGGCGTTGTCCCTGGCTATGTACTATTCGACGAAACGAATCGACTTGCAGATCAGCTTCAGCGCCGCGGTGTGGCTACGCATCGCCCAAGTGGTTGGATTGGGTTACCTGTTCGTGCCGATTACCCTGGTAGCGTACATCGGAATCGCGCCAGAAAAGAACAACACCGTTGCGGGAATGGTGAACTTCATGCGCAATATGGGAAGCAGCGTGGGGACGTCGCTGGTAACAACATTGATTGCGCGGCGTTCGCAATTCCATCAGGCAAGGCTGGTGGAATACGCCAGGGTAGACAATCCCAATTTCCAAAACTCGGTAGGGGGCCTCGCACGCCACATCGCTAACTCCGGATTAGCCCCGCCTGATGCGCGACACGCGGCTTACGCGAAAATCTACCAGGGTTTACAGGCCCAGGCGGCGAGTCTCGCCTATGTCGACACCTTTATGGTTCTCGCCGTAGCGGCAGCGATCATGTTTTGCCTGGCTTTCGTGCTGAAAAAAAATGATCCTGGCGGGGGCGGGGTGACCATCGCAGAATAAGAAACCATCTGGCGCAGCGCGGCACATTACGCAGGTAAGAAAGTATGACGATCAAAATCATAACCATTGAACGGGAATACGGGTGCGGCGGCGGCGAAATTGCCCAGCGCCTCGCGGACCGATTAGGCTGGAAACTCTGGGATCAACGGTTGACCGAAGAAATCGCGCGGCTCGCGGAGTGTCCAAAAGCTGTTGTCGAAGTCCGGGAAGAACGAACCGATCCGCTGTACTACCGGCTGCTCAAATCTTTTTTGCGTGGGAGCTACGAAGGAAGCATTAACGCGCACAAACTGAAACTGGTGGACAGCGAGAGCATCTTGAAGCTGACAGAGCGTGTCGTGCAGCACGCAGCGAAATCTGGGAACTCCGTAATCGTTGGCAGGGGGGCACAGCATTTTCTCAGGAATCGCCCGGACACATTGCGGGTGTTCCTGTACGCTCCGAGGGAAGCCAAGGTCCGGCGACTCATGGCGCGGGGAAAAAGCGAGGGCGAAGCGGAACAACTTGCGGATTCCGTCGACCGGGAGCGTGCCGATTTCATCCAGAAATATTTCAACGTGGAATGGCCGAACCGCTCCATTTACCACGTGATGGTTAACACGGAGATTGGCGAAGAGTCGGTGACTCGGGCGATTCTGGATTTTATGGAAACCCTTAACGCCAAGAGCGTTACGTAACAGGTGTCCCGGCTGGGTCGTTAGAGAGGCCGCCGAGCGATCGAATCAAAAATAGTTGGTAGCGATACCGGGAGTCGAGGCTCCAGCCCGTTGGATTTTGCCGGAAAAACTGGGTTTTTCTTAACCTTTCTGCACGTTGAGCTTACAAACATGCAAACTTCCCAGAATTCTGACGACCTCTTTTTTGCACATTTGAAGGCGGAATTCAACCCTCATTTTTGAGGATTTTTTGGGACAAATTGGGACAAATCCGCGAGAGACTATGATCCTACTGCATTCGAAAGGAGCCGAATCCCGTGCGTGCGAGTCCAGCAGGTCGAGACGAATTGTCTGAGAGAGTTCAACGTGTTTTGTCCCTGCCGACCAATGAAGAGACTGAGGACGTGGTGAGCGCGGTGATTCTGAGCTTGGGAACCACCTTGCTCACCCATCTGGAGACGGATGGATTCCACCCTCAAGCTCAACCGCTTTGGCAAGCGGGGAGTCGCCGGAAGATCGGGTTCTCTGGAGACGAAGATGCTGCGGAAGATCAAGTTCATCATCTGGGGCCGCTTCGCCAACGAGAGCGGGTCGGCTGACAAAAATTGTACGACTGAGCGATCAAATCACGCTGTGACTGTGACCACTCCTTAATGGCTAGTACGAGTTCGTCCTAGTACACCTGCAAATAGGCGTTGAGCCGCGCTGGCGTCTCCTCCCAATTCAATTCAACTCGCTTCAAAGGAAACAGAACCTGCCAACAGCGACATCATTCCGGCGAACTTGAATGCACAGATCGTCAGTGGCACGCACGATCGGGGGTGGTTCACATCGAAAGGTCGTGCCGGTGTTGACCGCCTCGACCTTCGCGTCCACAAAGCTCGCGCTTCTCCGCAATGCTAACGTTCTGTCCGGCTCAACGAGCAGGCGCGTACGTATTGCCGTGACGATGAATCACGTCAAGCCGCACTCGAATGCACTATAGGAAAAATGCAACCGATGCGGAAATTCGGATCCGGGCTCAGAGTTGGCCAGCAGCGTCTAACGGATAGATGCATATAGAGTTTTATCAGAGTTGTGAGTGTGAGGAGATGCGGGAGATTTACCACGCGTACGGATAACCAGCCTTCAGAGCCTTTTCCAATGCCGCGTCGTAGCCGTAGATGTCGTCGAAGAAGCGGATCTGGTTTTCCTCGTTAACCACCACGGTTCCGTACACAATCAGCACAGGAATTCGCTGCGTGAGGTTTACCTGCACATTGTTTTTGTCGCCATTCATGGCAGCTTTTACCCGGTCGAGATCCCAACCAGGATTGTTTCGCAATAGCCAAGCCACAAGTTCAGCCGGGTCCTCTACCCGAATGCAGCCATGACTCAGATCGCGCACGTCCTGCCTGAAAAGTTGGGGAGCATCCGTCCCGTGGAGATATACATTCTCCGGGTTGGGGAAGATAATCTTGACCAAACCGAGGGAGTTCGTCGGGCCCGGCTTCTGCCGCACCAACAGCCGGCCCGATTTGAGTCCTTCCAGAATTCCGGTGCTCACCGCACCATCGGTGACGAGCTCACCTTTGGGCGTGATGACTTCAAAGTTGTGCTTGGCAATGTATCCGGGATCCTTCTGGACTTTCGGGACAGTTTCATTGCGTTGGATGCTCGGCGTCACTTCCCAATAGGGACGGAACACGATGTATTGGATCTCTTTCTCGAAGATCGGCGATTTGTGGCCGTATGCTTTGCCGATGATTACATCTTTGTAGAAGGCCACGGTCTCATCGCGGTTTATCGCCCGCAAGCGATACTCCGGGAGGTTCACGACCACAGGCGGCTGTGGGAAAGAATGTGGCAGCCATCGCCAGCGTTCCAGCGTCAGCTTGATTTGCCGGATGCGCAACGGAGGCGGCGTATTGAGTTCGCTGATGGTCCGCGCATCCAGCAATCCGGTCGCGTTTTCGCCGTGTCGGGTCTGGTAGTGCTTGACACCGTCGACGAGGGCGCCCTGATAGATCGTCGGGCTCGCCTCTAGCTTCGCATCGGCGGGAATATCGCCGATCAATTGCAGAAAACGCCCCAGCCGCTGCAAACTGGCATATGGTTGGCCCGGTCGCACCGTTTTCGTCGGGGTCTGCAGCTTCTCCCCGTCGTCTTTTCGCGCATAGTCTTCGTACACAGGCAACAGCGCAAGGAGCTTTCGATACCCCAGGAACGGCGGCTCGAGTTTCTGGATTTCAGCCGCAGGATCGCTCGCGTTAGCAACCGCCCCCACAAAGTCCGCCAATTTGGACAGACCATCTCCGACATCCAGTTCAAACTTGAATTCTCTGGGATTCACGCGCCCGACATGGACCGCCCGAATATAGCGCATTGCCGAGACTGTCAGAGCGGTATCGAACGAGACCAGTTCCTGCTCGGATGGATTCTTAGTCAGCTTGGCCAGCCGGTCCGCCCATCGCGGTCCATCGTAGTCTCCCGGCTCCAGTCCTTTGGCGTTGGCGTTTTTCAACAGGTCAATTACGGCGAGGCCCTGAGGGCGCACCCGGCCGTTTTGAATCCACACGAGGCCGCTTTTCTCATAGACCCTGGCAAACTCGGAGCGATAGGGAGCAAAGTCGGGCCATCGCAAATCCGGGTTGCTCGCCGCGTTGGCGATGCTGCGAAGCGCTGAAACCCCAACGGCCGTCAACGATCCAAGCATGGGAGCGGTAGATTGCTGGGCCAGCTTGGGCTGCGCAGTCGCTTGTTCTTCCCTAACGAGGGTTACTCCGACAGCGATTGCAGCGACCAAGAGAACCATCACTAAGCCGGGCCAACCGCGCCTAGCCATCCTGAACCTCCGTTCCGTCCACGCAAGTACGATGAGTTGTTGCACGCGTCGAATTAGCCATCATTTGCAATGCGAGGATTTGCTTCATCTGGGAAATTCCCGTTCAACCGACGCACCAATCTCGGAATCGAGTCGGACTCAGTTCTCGCGAACCGGTATAGACAGGTTTTTCTCCAATGTGAAATCGAGTAAGGTCTCGCTGGGTATTTTGACCTGGTCACCTTTAGTGATAATTTCCGAGCCTGCCCCAAGAGCACCACCGGCACCCGCGCCGATGGCCGCGCCTTTGCCGCCCCCAGCGATCGCACCAATGATTGATCCGACAGCCGCTCCCCCTACGGTGCGCTTAGCTGTACTCGCCCCACGAGATTTGCCGCTCACTTCATATTCTCTTGATACGACAGGCACGGTTTGCCCGTTAACCACAATTTCCGTCAACGCCAACCGAAGCTCCGAGCGCCCTGTGAACGTTCCTGATGTTTTGGCCTCTTCCAGACGGCCATAGACGCTCGCACCTTTTGGAACCACGACCCTGCCGTCGACGGTCACGGGCTCTTCTACCGAGGCTTCGAAACGGTCGCCTACGTGATTCTTCGCCGAATCGATAGCATCGATCGTCCGCACTGAAAGCGGCGTTCCCGCCGGGATGGTAACAGAGCCGGTTGCCTCCGTTGCGCGTTCCTTAGTCGCCGACGTCGCGGTTGCTGCCCTCGCGGAGTCAAAGCTAAGTGAGACAACGTCAAGGATGTTGTAACGTTGCACCGACGAACCGACTTGGAACTCGATCTCCGTGTCGGTGCCACCCACAAATCTGCCCTTAATCAGACTGCCATTCTTCAGCTCCAGGGAGTCCGCATGAGTGATCAGCGCCCCGAAACAGAGTGTGATGACCAGTGTGTAGATCAGCTTAAGTCTCATGACCTTCCTCTTCGCAAGAATTGTGCTGAATACGTCAAATCCACGAGGTCCTTAATTTCGTGCAGGACCACCGAATGTGTCCGAATCCAGACAGTAACCGACGCCACAGCCTTTACACTCGCGCCAACAAAGTGCTCGGTCGCTCTACGCGAGGCCTAGCCGCAAGTCCGCTGCCAAAATCTGGCGGTGCTATCTAATTGATAAGTGAGCACGACCGCGAAACACCCGCAGGCACATGGAGATCGCTGTGCCCACACGTGGTCATCGCCTGCCCGTAACCCGGACTCCAAGGGATGTCAATAAATACGCTAAGACGCTGCCTATCTTTCTCGAGGGTATGCGTTTGAGCTAGGCGTCCGATGGTTGCCAGTAAATGGCCACTTGA
>Ga0335077_10000288_pt1 | contig 54135 bp, 41 predicted proteins | sample Lox_Sample_31_FD_207151 | JGI IMG/M metagenome (GOLD analysis project Ga0335077, IMG submission 207151) | Soil microbial communities from Loxahatchee National Wildlife Refuge, Florida, United States - Lox_Sample_3.1 | ecosystem: Environmental > Terrestrial > Soil > Wetlands | place: USA... | reverse complement strand
TCTCGATGCGGTGCTGGTGCAGGATGGCTTCGGCTTCGGTCAGCGTGGTGCCTACCGGGACGGTGATGAGGTCCTGCTTGGTCATCACTTCGCTGATGGGGATGTCGGTGCGGGTTTCGAAGCGCAGATCGCGGTTGGTGAGAATGCCGACCAGCTTCTTGTTCTTGGTCACAGGCACGCCGGAGATGCGGTAGCGGCGCATCACCTCGAGTGCGTCGGAGATTTTCTGCTCCGGATCCATGGTGATCGGATCGACGATCATGCCGCTCTCCGAGCGCTTCACCTTGTCAACTTCGGTGGCTTGCTGCTCAATGGAGAGATTGCGATGGATGATGCCGAGCCCACCCTGCTGCGCCATGGCAATGGCCAGGTGCGACTCGGTGACCGTGTCCATCGCGGCGCTGATGAGCGGCACGTTTAGCTCGATGTTGCGGGTCAGGCGCGTGGTGGTGTCGGCCATCGCAGGAACAACGTCGGATTTGGCGGGCAGCAACAACACGTCATCGAAGGTCAGCGCCTCTGGGACAGGAAAATGAATCATGATATGCGTTCCGTGGAGGGATGAAGTTCAATTGTAGAGTTGCGGTGCGGGTTAGGCAAACCCGGCAGACAGCAAATGTCGCATTGTTGCTGGGCAATCGGCGCCGGCGCTGCCCAAGAATCTGCTGTCTGCGACTTGACAAAGCGCTTATGATGTTAGCGCTCGAAGGAGGCCGAAATGCGCATCGCTCGCCTAACGCTGCTTGCGGCTTGCCTTACTCTGTCGCCGTTATTTGCAGTTGCCGGAACCCTCTACGAGAATGGCCCGATTAACGGTGAAACCAACGCGTGGACGATCAACCTCGGGTTTGAAGTCGACGACAGCTTCTTCATCGCGACACCGAATGCCCAGGTGAACGGCATCGCCTTCGGAGCCTGGCTCACGCCCGGGGATGTTCTGCAGACGGTCGAGGTCTCCATAACTTCGCAGCCGGGATTTGGGACGACCTACTTTGATGGCATCGTCAACTTCACGCAAAGCGGATGCTCCCTGAACAACTACTCGTTCGACGTCTGCACCGAGACCGGCAACTTTAGTCCCGTGAGCCTCGCTGGGGGTACCTATTACTTGAATTTGTTTAATGCGGTTTCGGCTGAGGGTAATCCGGTGTATTGGGACGAGAACAGCGGGGCAGGGTGTCATTCCGAAGGCTGCCCTTCGACCGCATACCCGGATTTCTTTGAGACGATCCCTTCGGAGGCATTCACCGTATTAGGGAATGCTGGTTCGGTGCCTGAGCCGGCCAGCCTGGCCCTTTTCGCCTCCGGGGTGATCGTCGCCGGCCTTCTGGGGCGTCGCAAGCTGCTGAAATAGCTCGTCCCAGCATGTCAGCGACCCGGATACTGCATCACTATTAAGTCGGCAGCATCGAATCCCCAGAAGACCGGCATCGTGGTCGCGGCCAGTCATTGAGTTTCGGCTGTAGTCGCGGTATTATAGCGGAGTACTGTTGTGTTTTGTGGTTCCTGTCGCCGCTTCCCGGCGTGGCAGTGAGCCCGGATTTCGGCGAAGCACACCGGTGGGCGATCGCCCACTTTTTATTTCCACCCGTAAACGAACGCCACCGAATGCAAAGGCGGCACTCGGCGGGGACCTCCGGCAATCCGCTGTCGTACGGCGAGTCCAGGTGGTCACGAGGGGCTAACGGGCGGTCTGTGCTTAGCCACCGGGGCCAGGACGGAAACGATGGCAGCCGGCTTAGACAAAATTCGCGAGATTGCGGAGCGCGTGGCCCAGTCCGACGGCTTGGAGCTGGTGGATGTGGAGCTGCTGGGCGGCGGCAAGTCGCGAATGCTGCGGATTTACATCGATAAGCCGGGCGGTGTGACCCACGAGGATTGCTCGAACTTCAGCCGCGAGGCCGGAACTATCTTCGACGTTGAAGACGCCGTGCCCGGCGGTTCTTACATGCTGGAAGTTTCTTCGCCCGGGCTGGACCGCAAGCTGTCGAAGCCGGAGGATTACCGGCGCTTCACCGGAAGCCTGGTGAAGCTGATGACGCGCGATCCGGTTGGCGGAAATCGGCACTTTGAAGGACGGCTGAAGTCGTTTGATGATGGGCGCCTGACTTTGGAGTTGACGCCGCGCAAGCAATCGAAGAAGCACGCAGCCGTGGAATCGGGGACTGAGGTCGATATTGACCTTCAGAACGTTGAGAAGGCGAACCTGGTTCCGGAGTTTTAGGTCTTTATGGCAAGTGAACTGTACAACGTAATCGACGCTCTCAGCCGCGAAAAAGGCATCGATCCGCAGATTGTGGTCAGTGCGGTGGAAGACGCCATCGTGGTGGCCACGCGTAAGTATTACAAGACGCAGGAAAACCTGCGCGCCGAGCTCGACAAAGAGAGCGGCCAGATCCGCGCTTACGCGGTCCGCTCGATCGTCGAGAGTCCGGAGCAAATCGAAGACCCGCTCTCGCAGATTGCCCTGGACGACGCCAAGCGAATCGATCCTGCGGCGGAGATCGGCGGCGAACTGCGCACCTATAAGCCGACCGACGTTCTCGGGCGAATCGCGGCGCAGCTGGCCAAGCAGGTGATCTTCCAGAAGGTGCGCGAGGCCGAGCGCGATACGGTTTACAACGAGTACATCGGGCGTGTGGGCGAGATCATCAACGCCACCGTCAAGCGCACCGAAGGCCAGGAGGTAATTGTCGACCTCGGTAAGGCCGAGGGTCGCATGCCGCGCAAAGAGCAGTCGCGGCTGGAGTCGTTCGCTCCCGGGGAGCGCGCGCGGATGGTGATTGTGCGCGTCGAGAAAGCCTCCAAGGGTCCGCAGGTGGTGGTTTCGCGGGCCGCGCCGGATCTGGTCACGCACCTGTTCCAGACGGAAGTGCCCGAGATCTACGACAACACCGTGGTCATTCGCGCCATCGCGCGGGAGGCCGGCGAGCGCACCAAGATCGCGGTCATGTCGAAGGACAAGGACGTCGATCCGGTGGGCGCCTGCGTCGGCATGAAGGGCATGCGTGTGCAGTCCATCATTCGCGAGCTGCGCGGCGAGAAGATCGACATCATCGAGTATCACGAAGACCCGGTGGTCTTCGCCGAAAAGGCGTTGCAGCCGGCCAAGGTGAGCCGCGTCACCGTTCTGGAAGGCCAGGAGAAGCATCTTGAGGTGATCGTCGACGACAGCCAATTGTCGCTGGCGATCGGCAAAAAGGGGCAGAACGTCCGCCTTGCTGCCAAGCTGCTGGGCTGGAAGATCGACATCAAGAGCGAGGAAGAAAAGCGGCAGGAAGTGGAAGAGCAGATGCGCGGCATGATGACGCCTGCGGCCACGCCGCTGGAATCGGTACCAGACCTTGAGCCGGGCATCATCGAGAAGCTGGTGGCGGCGGGCATCACGACGGTCGAGCAGGTCGCCGACATGACCCCCGAGCAACTCGAAGAGGTACCGGGTATCGGGCCCAAGACGGTGGAGAAGATCAGCATCGCGGTCAACAATTACTTTGCCGCTCTGGACGCGGCGGCTGAGGGCGCCGAAGAAGGCGGCGAAGCCGTCGGCGAGGATGTTCCTGCCGAAGAGGAGGCACGCGAGTCGGAAGCGGAAGAGGCGGCCGAGGCGGAAGCGGCTGCCGGCGAAGAGCCCGGCGAGATCGAAGCCGCCGAGCGTGACGGCGAAGTAGCCGAATCGGAAAAACCGGCAACTGCGGAAAGCGATGTCGAGATTGCCGAAGAGGGTGGTCAGTCGGGCGACGAAGAAGGATTGGATAATGTGCCCGAGGCTTCGTCCGAGAGCGTCGCGGAGTTGGCCGACGAAGGCCAGGCGTTCGAAGCCGAAGTGATCGAAGGAGTGGAGAACGCGCCTCCCCCTGACGAGGCGGACCTGCCCATTCACGAGCGGCTGGAAACGCCGAATGAGAATGTTCCAGACGAAGAGAAGCCGAAAAGCAGTGGCCAGTGACCAGTGGTCAGTGTTTAGTTCAACGACGCAGTGATCATGTTGCGAATGAATTCGAGCTTCAGAGACGAGATCGAATCAAGAGCAGTAACTACCGCAGAAGCGGCGGATTTTAACTGGCCACTGGCCACTGAACCGTGAGGATGCTATGAACGCGTAACCGGACGGGACAAAGCGGAGGAAACGGGGCGTAATGCAGCACAAAGTCAGAATCAACGATCTGGCACGGGAACTCGAGGTCAAGAGCCGGGAGATCCTCGACGTCCTTCCCAAGATCGGCATCACCGAGAAGAAAACGCACTCCAGTTCCATCGAAGAGGACGAAGCGGAGCGCGTGAAGAAATACTTTGCGGAGCAATCGCCCGCCACCCCCCGTGGGATGCGCGCGCATGCCCCGGTCGACGAATTCAAGCCCAAGATTGACCTCTCGCACATCTCCAAGCCGGGCGATGTGCTGAAGGCGATCACCCAACGGGCCGCGCAACCCGTCGCGCCCTCACGCCCAGCCGCGCCTCCTACGCCCCGGCCCACCGTGGCGCCGCCTTCGGCAGTGCCGCCAAGGCCTGCCGCTCCGGCCGCCAGCACGCAGCCGTCAACCCCGGTTGAAACGAAACCGGCGCCGCGTTTCATTACGCCGCAATCTGTGCCGCGGCCGCCCGCGCCCGTGATCATTCCGCCGAAGCCACCTGCGCCTTCCCAGGCGCAGGCGCGTCCCGTGCAGGAAGCTGCCAAGACATCAGGAGCAACCATCGAAAGCGCAACCGCGGTCCTCGATCGTCCCGAGACGGAAGTAGCGGAACCAGCCGAAGTTGAGGTGCCAGTGCAGCCGGAAGCAGCACCGCCTGCGCCCGCAACGCCTCTTGCTCCGCGCGTGCGGCCCAGTGCTCCGGCTGAAGGACAGACCGCAGCCAGCGCCACACGTCCATCGCATCCTGCGCCTCCGCCGCGGCGTTTGATCGTGCCGCAGACGGGACCGCGTCCGGTCTACACCGCGCCCGCACGCCCGGCAGCCGGCACCCCTGCGCGGCCGGTTATGCCGGAGCGTGGCAAGCCGATATTCCAGCGCTCACGCCCGGGAGCGGGCACCGCGCCAACTGGCGCTGCGCGGCCGCCGATGCGGCCCGGCGAGCGCCGTGGCCCGCATCCTACGCGCTCGGGAGCGCCGGGAGCTCGTCCTGGATTTGCCGCCGGTCCGGGCATGGCGGCGCCTGCACCCACCGGGCAACGTCCGATGGGACGCCCCGCGCGCCCTGGTCAGCGCTACGTTCCGCGGGGTGTGAAAGAAGGCCCCATGAAGGGCTTTGTTCCGCCGCCGCGGCTGTCGCTTTCCAGTGAGCCGCTGCCGATTACGCGCAGCATCACCATCCCGGAGGGCATCAGCGTCAAGGACCTGGCCGAAAAGCTGGGCATTCGCGCCAAGGACCTGATTGCGCGGCTGCTGGCGCGTGGTGTATTCGCCACGGTGAACCAGACGCTCGATTCCGATCTGGCTTCCGACATGGCTCGTCATTTCGGCGCGGACACTGCGGTCATCAGCTTCGAAGAGCAACTCGCGAAGGACACGGTAGCCGCTGAAGGCGCCGGTGAAGACGGTACTGCCGGCCAGGCCGTAACCCGTCCGCCGGTCGTCACCATCATGGGCCATGTGGATCACGGAAAGACCAGCCTGCTCGACGCGATCCGGTCGACCAATGTTGCCGAGGGCGAAGCGGGCGGCATCACGCAGCACATTGGCGCCTACAAGGTGTCAATCACTGAGCCGAGCTCACCCGCATACGGACGCGAAATCGTCTTCCTGGATACGCCCGGTCACGAAGCGTTCACGCGCATGCGCGCGCGTGGATCGAAGGTCACGGACATCGTTGTGCTGGTCGTCGCGGCGGATGACGGTGTCATGCCGCAAACGCTGGAAGCGATCGACCACGCCAAGGCGGCGAACGTGCCGATGATTGTCGCGGTCAACAAGATCGACAAGCCCGATGCGCTGCCCGAACGGGTAAAGAAGCAACTCGCGGATCGCGGCCTCATGCCGGAAGACTGGGGTGGCACCACGGTGTTCGTCGATGTTTCCGCCAAGCAGAAGACCAATCTCAACCTGCTGATGGAGATGATCTGCCTGGTCGCCGACCTCCAGGAATTGAAGGCCGTACCCGATCGTCTGGCGAGCGGCACCGTGCTGGAAGCCAAGCTCGACCGCGGGCGTGGTCCGGTCGCGACCGTCCTGGTGCAGAACGGCACGTTGCGCACCGGCGACAACTTTGTCGTCGGCAACGTCTTTGGCAAGGTGCGCGCGATGTTCAACGATCGCGGCGCGGCGCTGGAGACGGCCGGCCCGGCCACTCCGGTCGAGGTCCTCGGACTGGAAGGCCTGCCGCAGGCCGGCGATCAACTGGTCGCGGTGGCCGATCGCGAGAAGGCGCGCGACATCTCCGAGTACCGCGAAGCCAAAGCTCGCGAAGCGGCGCTGGCCAAGAGCTCGCGCGTGTCACTGGAAGGTCTGGCGGAGCAGTTGAAGACCGCCGGCCAGAAGGAACTCTTCATTATCCTGAAGGGCGATGTGCAGGGCTCGGTCGAGGTGCTGGGGGATGTGCTGACAAAGCTCTCTAACGAGCGCGTCAAAATCAATGTTATGCGCGCCAGCGTGGGAGCGATCACAGAAAGCGACGTGCTGCTGGCTTCGGCGTCGAACGCCATCATCATCGGCTTCAACGTACGCCCCGAGCGCAAGGCGCAAGAGTTGGCGGAGCAGGAGAAAGTCGACATCCGGCTGCACTCGATCATTTACGAGGTGCAGGACGAGATCAAGCGCGCCATGACCGGACTGCTGGAGCCGATCGTCAAAGAGACGTATCTCGGCCGCGCGGAGGTGCGCGACACCTTCCGCGTGCCGAAGGTTGGCACCATTGCCGGCTGCTACGTTACGGACGGGGTGGTCAAGCGCGACGCCGAAGTACGGTTGCTCCGCGACAACGTTGTGGTCTTCAAGGGCAAGATCGGTTCGGTGCGGCGCTTCAAGGAAGACGTGAACGAAGTGCGCAACGGCATGGAGTGCGGCATCTCGATCACAAACTACGGTGACATCAAGATTGGCGATGTGATCGAGGTGTTCGTGACCGAGCGCGTCGCAGCGGAAGCGTTCGTGTAAAGGCAGTTGTCGGTTGTCAGTTGTCGGTTCTCAGTTGATGTCAGGTGACAGCTTTAGCCGCGGAGTGGCGACATTTGTTTTAGCCGCGGGCGTAAGCCCGCGGTTGGCATCATGAAGCTAGGTGAGCCGCGGAGCGGCGTCACACGCACAGCAGCAAGGCATCATCGTCCCGGAGCTGAATCCTCCGCAGAGAGGAGCCGGTTTCCGGGACGTTGTGCAATAGCCCGCCCCTGACCCTTTTGCCGAGACCGGGCGCGATGCGTAAGGACTTTGAGAAAAGACCTCAGTGTCCTCTGTGCCTCAGTGGTGAATGGTTTTGACGATGATCGCGTATCTCACGCTGGAGATTCGCATCGAGGGCGCGCACTCTCTCAAAGACAAGCGCCAGGTGGTGCGCAGCGTAAAAGATGGTCTGCGCAACCACTTCAACGTCGCGGTTGCCGAGATCGACGCCAGCAATGCCTGGCAGCGCGCGACCTTGGGCGTAGTCAGCATCTCGGATTCGCGCGACTATCTTGAGGGCCTAATGCACAACGTGGAACGCCACGCCGTGCGCGTCGCCAATAACAGCGGCGGCGAGATTACGGATTCCTTTCTGGATTTCCTCTCGGAAACGGAATTCGGCGCAAGTTCCGCCGGGGAACCATGATGGTTATCACCGCGGACTTGACAAATAGGGGTATGCTCTAACGTTCCCCTTTGTCGAGGGTCACCGATGGATAGCTCACACGGGCACTTGGCATTTGGCCAAAGCAACCAACCTGCGAAGGTCCAAATACCAAATACCAAATACCAAATACCAAATACCAAGTGCCAAGTGCCAACTGCTAAGTGCCGCTATGGAAAACCGTGGACAGCAACATCACCGCGAACGGCTGGGCGAGGCGCTGCGGGAAGAAATCGTAGCGCTGGTGGAGGGCGAATTGGGCGACCCGCGGATAGGGCTGGTCAGCGTGAGCGAGGTACATCTCTCGCCCGATGGCAAGACTGCTCGCGTCTTCGTCACCGCCTCAGGCAGCGATGAAGAAGCCGAGCAGAGCCTCGACGGACTGAACGGGGCTCGCGGATACATCCGCCACGAGCTCACCCGTCGTCTAGGAGTAAGGCAGGCGCCGGAAATCTTTTTTGTGCTGGACCGCTCCGAGCAGTACGGCGGGCGCATCGACGAGCTGTTGCAGAGAATACAAAAGCGCAAGCGGTAATTAACCACAGAGGCACAGAGACACAGAGGATCCAGGCTTGAAGGTAAAGATCACGGAACGAGGCATATCAAAGGAAACCCTTGGGGATTTCTCTGTGCCTCTGTGTCTCTGTGGTGAACAGGTGTACTAACGGGTCATGTTGGACGAAGTTCTCAATCAGATTGAAAGGCGACAGAAATTCATTCTCACCTCGCACGCGCGGCCGGACGGTGATGCCGTCGGCTCGGCCTTGGCCTGCGCGCAGATTCTGCGCAGCATGGGCAAACAAGCCAGTGTGGTGCTTAGCGACGGTGTTCCGGCCGTCTACGGACCGCTTCCCTTCACCGAATCGGTGCTGCGGGACACGGCGGAAGCCCCGGATGCGGAAGCCGCGATCATCCTGGAATGCGACAGCGTGGCGCGGACGCGCCTGACCGGACTGGAGCGGCACTACCTCATCAACATCGACCATCACGCGTCGGCCCGTCCCTTCGCCCATCTCAACTGGATTGACCCGCAGGCCTGCGCGACGGCGGAGATGATCTTCCGCCTGGCGCGCGAGGCGGGCGTGAAGATTTCGCCCGAGGTCGCGACCTGCCTCTACACGGCCGTGCTGACCGACACCGGTTCGTTCTGCTTCCACGGCACGAATGAGAGAACTTTTGCGCTGGCGCAAGAGTTGGTGCGCTGCGGCGCCGATCCGGTGCGCATCGCGCACAACGTCTACTTTTCGACGCACGTCTCCAAGATGCGCCTGCTGGGCGCGGCACTGAGCAGTCTCCGCACCGACGGTTCAATGGCCTGGATGCATGTGGGTCGCGCCGCGATGGAGACTTGCCACGCCAACGACGAAGATTGCGAAGGCCTGGTGAACTATGCGCTTGCGATCCAAGGCATTGAGGTGGCGCTGTTCTTTCGCGAGCAGCCGGACGGCCGTTTTCGTATCAGCTTGCGCAGCAAAGGACGCGTGAACGTCGCCGCCGTGGCGGAGGCCTTCGGCGGCGGAGGCCACGAGTGCGCCAGCGGCTGCGCCTTGGATGGACCTCTTCCAGCGGCACTGAAAGAACTGCTCGCGCAACTGCGGGCGTACGGTTATGACGCGCAGGTGCAATAGACCTTCTTGCGACCGATACCGCCCACACTTCCCGCTCGCGCACGTCGCGGCATTGACACGCTCGCGCTCATCGCATTCTGCGGCTTTCTTTTTCTACTGGGAATCCAACTCGTCGGGTTAGTGGGCGCCGACGAGCCCCGCTACGCGCAAGTCGCGCGCGAGATGCTGGCCCGACATGATTGGGTAACTCCGGTGCTGTATGGCCATCCCTGGCTGGAGAAGCCGCCGCTGTATTACTGGTGCGCGATGCTCGCCTACAAGGCTTCCGGCGGCATCAGCGACACGGCGGCACGGCTGCCGTGTGCGTTTCTTTCGTGTCTGCTGGTGGTCTTCATCTACGTCTGGGCGCGCCGCTTTCGGCCGGGGATGCAACTCGACGCTGCGCTGATTACGGCATCAGCAGCGATCATGATCGGCTTCGGCCGCGCCGCTTCAACGGACATGCCGCTGACGGCCATGGTCACGGCTGCGATGCTCTCCTGGTACGGTTGGTACGCGAGCAAGAAGCACGGCTGGCTTCTCGGCTTCTACTTCTTTCTGGCGCTCGGTACCCTGGCCAAAGGTCCGCTTGCGGTTTTTCTGGCCGCGATCATCATTGCCCTATTCGCCGCGCTGCGGCGCGATGGCAAGTTGCTGGTGCGCACGCTATGGCCGATCGGAATCGCGCTCTATCTCGTAGTCGCGGTGCCATGGTTTATTGCCGTTCAACATGCCAATCCCGAGTTCTATCGCCTCTTCTTCCTGCAGCAAAATGTCGCGCGCTTCACCAGCAATCTCTATCACCATCCGGAGCCTTTCTGGTTTTATCTGCCGGTGGCGCTTCTGGCGCTGGTGCCGTGGACGGTGTTCGCGGTGGCTGCCGTTGTGGATGCGATCCGTGACTGGAAGTACTCAGCACAACAGCCGGCTGGCGAAGAGGATTTCCGGCTCTATCTCGTCGTATGGTTCATACTGCCGATAATCTTCTTCTCGTTCTCACGCTCAAAGTTGCCGGGCTACATTCTGCCCGCGATTCCGGCAGCCACGGTTCTGCTGGCCGATTTTGTCCTCCGACGCCAAAAAGCAGGCCTCAAGCCCGCACTGTGGATGACGCTGCTGCATGGACTGCTCTGCGCGGCGATGTTGTCGGCCGCTCTGATCGTGCCTTTTAAGCTGCTCAAGCTTCCCTTGTCGTGGACGGTCATTCTTGTTGCTGCGGTGCTTGCCATCATGGCGGTGCTCATGCTCTGGGTAACGCTGGAGAGCCACGGCTACCGCATTCTTCGATTTGCGACATTGATCCCGCTGGTGATTGCCTTCGCCCTGGCCTTGCGGGGCACGGCCCCGATCATCAACCTGCTGCAATCGGAGCGCCCAGTGGAGATGACGCTGGCGGAAACGGAACTCGGCCGCATGCCCGAGATTGCCGCCTATGACCTGCCTGCCAGCGTCGAATATGGCCTGGCCTTTTACCGCAATCATCGCGTCGCCAGCTATGTGAACAAGCAAATTCCCGTCGGCGATCACATCGTTGTCGCTGCTGAGGGTACCCAGCGCGAGTTGGAATACCTTCTTCCCGGCCGCAAGGTAGTGCGCTTCGGCGGCTTCCCCTGGCAGCATATCGACTTCTACCTGGTCACGCGAGCTGCCGCCGCGCTGTGAAGATGCCGCGGTGTGAGGCACCCGCTGGGTTACCAGCGAATGTTCCCTTCGCTCTGCTGGTTTGCTTCTCTCCGCTATGCGGCACTAGACTGACACCAGTCTATGGCTGCAACCGTTTTCCGCCGGACACACCAGCTCACGAGTGTGGAGATCCTCGACCTGAGACACTTCTCGTCTGGCGATCTGCGTCCCTTGCTGAACCTGGAGGTCGATTCCTGGGGCAGCCTGCTGGCGTGGGACTATCGCAGCTCGGCGGAGATGATCCTGCGCTACGTGGATGCCAAGATCCTGCCCGGTTATGCCGCGGTGGAGCGCGGCAACATCGTGGGCTATTCGTTTTTCGTTTACGAAGGCAGCAAGGGCGTGATGGGCGATCTGTTCGTTTCACCGCGCCGAATTGACGCTCGCCAGATCGAGTCGCAAATGGCCGAGCACGTCATCGAGACTCTGCAGCAGTCGCCGGGAATCCATCGTGTCGAGGCGCAGTTGCTGACCCAGCAGGCGGGTCATCTGTCGGCGGGATTTACCGCCGCGGGATTTCAGCGTTATCGCCGCCTGTTTTTGTCCCTGGCTCTCAGCGGCCGCGACGCACCGCAGTTTCCTCCCTTGCCGATACCGGCAGATATACAAGTGCGACGCTGGATCGAGCAGGACTATCAGCCCGCGGCTGGGGTCATCACGGCGGCCTATCGCGGGCACATCGACTCGGAAATCAACGATCAGTACCGCACCCACGCCGGGTCCATTCGCTTCCTCAACAACATCGTCCGCTTCCCCGGCTGCGGAGTGTTCGACGCGCAATCGTCGTTTTCGGCGATTCATCGGCCGACGAACTCGTTAGTGGGGCTGATTCTGTGCTCGCGCGTGCGGGACGATGTGGGGCACGTCACCCAAGTGTGCCTGCTGCCCGAATACCGTGGGCAGAAGATTGGCGAGAATCTCATCGCCTGTTGCGCCAACTCGCTGCGCAGCCGGCAGTTCAATCTGCTCTCGCTCACCGTAACCGAGATGAACCAGCGTGCCGTCGATCTCTACCGGCGAATGGGGTTCGAAGAGAAGAGCGTCTTCGACGCCTACGTCTGGGAGGGTTAGCCGTCAGCACTCAGTATTTTACCCTCAGCTTTTGGCAGTGCGGCCTTGCAGGATGCAAGGCCCAATGCCGAGCGCCGATTGCCTATTTCGCATTTTTCATGGTCTCACGGGCTTTGGCGACCACGTCGTCGACGGTGAACCCGTAGTGCTTCAGCAGGTCTTTAATCGGCGCCGACGCTCCGAAATCGGCACGGCCAACGACGATCCCTTCTGACCCGACGTATTCCCTCCAGCCCAGCGTCGTTCCGGCTTCGACGGCGACGCGCGCGCGTACCTCCGGAGGCAGCACCTGTTTCTTGTACTCGGACGATTGCTGCTCAAACAGCTCCCAGCACGGCATCGACACCACGCGCGCTTTTACTCCCTCGGCAACCAGCTTCTCGTAGGCCCCGATACAGAGCTGCACTTCGGAGCCCGTACCCATCAGAATGATTTCGGGCGTACCACCCGAGTCGGCCATGATGTACGCGCCTTTGGCGACGCCGGCCGCCGACGCGTACTTGGTGCGATCGAAGGTTGGCACAACCTGGCGGGTCAGGATCAATGCCACGGGCTGCTTCTTGAGCGGCATGATCACGCGCCACATTTCGGCAACTTCGTTGGCGTCTGCCGGACGGAGGGTCAGCAGGCGTGGAATGCCGCGCAACGAGAGCAACTGTTCGATCGGCTGATGCGTCGTCCCATCCTCGCCCAAGCCTATCGAATCGTGCGTGTAGATGAAGATGACGGGAAGGTCCATGATCGCGGCGAGACGAATCGGCGGCTTCATGTAATCGGAGAAGATGAAGAACGTCGCGGTGTAGGGGCGAACGCCCGAGAGCGACATGCCGTTGGCGATGCAGCCCATGGCGTGTTCGCGGACGCCGAAGTGGAAGTTGCGGCCCCCGTAGCCGTTGCGCTCGAAGTCGCCGCCATCCTTGATGATGGTCTTGGTGGAGGGATACAGATCGGCCGAGCCGCCAATCAGCCAGGGAATCTGTTTGGCCACGGCATTCAGTACTTTTGAACTCGACTCGCGCGTGGCGATGCCCTTCGCATCGGCAGGGAATGTCGGGATCTCTTTGTCCCATTCTTCGGGCAGCTCGCGATCTACCATCTGCTGCCAGTTTCCGGCGAGATCAGGGAACTCGCGCGACCAGGCTTTGTAGCGCTCATTCCAGTCGCGCTCCCACTTCTCGCCGCGCTCGACAGCTTTGCGCATGTACTGCTCTACTTCGTCGGGGACGAGGAACTGCGCATCTTCCGGCCAGCCGTAAGCTCGCTTCGTCAGCCGCACCTCTTCTTCACCGAGCGCCTCGCCGTGAGCTTCCTTGGTGTCCTGCCGATTCGGCGAACCCCACCCGATATGGGTATCGACGATGACCAGCGTCGGACGCGCTACTTCCTTCTGCGCCGCTTTGATCGCAACCTCGACTAAGTCCAGCTCATTCACATCGGCGACATTCAGCACGTTCCAGTGCCAGCCGCGGAAACGCGTGGCCACGTCATCGCTGAAGGAAAGCGAGGTGGTGCCTTCCAGGCTGATGTGATTGTTGTCGTAAAACCAGATCAGGTTCGACAAGCCAAGATGCCCAGCCAACGAAGCGGCCTCGTTGCTGACCCCTTCCATGAGATCGCCGTCGCTGCAGATGACGTACGTGCGATAGTCGAAGAGATCGTGGCCTGGCTTGTTGAACTGCGCGGCCAGCCAGCGCTGTGCCATGGCGAAGCCAACGGAATTGCCGCAGCCTTGGCCCAGGGGGCCGGTCGTGGTCTCCACGCCCGCGGTCATTCCGTATTCCGGATGTCCGGGTGTTCTGGACGACCACTGGCGGAACTGTTTGATGTCGTCGAGCGAGAGATCAAAGCCGGTGAGATAAAGCATGGCGTACAACAGCATCGACGCGTGGCCATTGGAGAGGATGAAGCGGTCGCGTCCCGGCCAATGCGGATTGCGGGGATTGAATTTCAGATAGCGGTCCCACAGCACAAAGGCCAAAGGGGCGAGTGCCATGGGAGCTCCGGGATGTCCGCTATTGGCCTTCTGTACGGCGTCCATCGCGAGCGTGCGGATAGTGTTTATGCAGAGCTGTTCGAGCTTCTGCTGTTCCGCCGATTGCTTATCGGCGCCTGGCTGGGGCTCGGCCGTGACCTGTTTCTTGCTTTGGACGGATGTGTCTACCTGGGTGCTCACTTGCTGCCTTTCTATATGCGGGTGGGATAACAATCCTACCTATTTACAAGGGTGGATTATGAGCTTCGTTGAGAACTACGCCAAGTATGGCCGAGGGCGCCCTGCCCACTCAGAGTCTTGTAACGGACGAGCAGGTTGTATCGATCGCGCACTGGCCAGCACTTGACCAACGTTTGCCAGCGTCGAAATCCCCGTCCCACCCGCGTCGGGCATTAACCGTAGGTGAGTGCGGTGCTCTGTCCGACCTCGATAATATAACCGTCAGGATCGCGCATGTAGCAGAGCCTCTCGCCGTACTTTTCCCTGGGCTCCGTGATGAACTCGGCTCCGCGACTTTTCCATAACTCATAGCACGCTTGAATATCGGCAACACGGATGTTCATGAAGCAGCTCATCCTATCCGGATCGGGGACGCTGAGCGTCACCGACGGCTTCTCGGGGGTCGGCCCACCCCCAACGTTGACGATGAGCCATGTATTCGCGATCTGAATGTACCCAGGCGCGCCCTTGCTATCGCCTCCGCTCAGAACGCGACCGCCGAAGACCGTTTCGTAGAAGCGAGCCGATCGGCCGACGTCGGCGACAGTCAAGAAATATGCGACGGTGAACCCGTCGCGTGGAGGCATCTCATAGATCTTCTGTTCGACTTGTACGCTGTTCATTGACGACCCCGATTCCGATACCGTGCACTGTCATAAATGCGGTGTCCAGGGCACGGACCAACGCGCGGCCGATGTTGTATCGTTCGCGCCAATGGGCTGCCACCCTGAGCGGCATCCGTAGGCGTTTAAATGCGCGTCTCAGCCGGGCCGAGCGTTAGCCGTACGTGAGCGTGGTGCTCTGCCCGACCTCGATAATATATCCGTCAGGATCGCGGATGTAGCAACGTATCTCGCCATACTTGGGTATCGGCTCGGTGATGAACGTGGCTCCTCGGCTTTTCCATAGTTCATAACAGGCGTGAATATCGGCAACGCGAATATTCATAAAGCCGCTCAACCTATTCGGGTCGGGGACGCTGAGCGTTACCGTCGGCTTGTCGGGAGTCGGCCCTCCGCCGACGTTAACGAGCAGCCACGAATTCGCGATCTGAATGTATCCAGGCGCGCCCTTGTTGTCGCCTCCACTCAGAATTCGACCGCCGAAGACCGTTTCGTAGAAACGAGCCGATCGCTCGATGTCGGTGACAGTGAGAAAGTGTGCGACGGAGAATCCTTCGCGTGGGGGCATCTCGTAGGTCTTCTGTCCGATTTGTACGCTGTTCATTGACGCCGTCCTTTCAATAGAGCGCCATCACAAATTCGGTGTCCCGAGTTTTCGTGCGATTGCAGACGGGCACGGGACCCTCCTCGTTGCGAACCGCGACCCCATGGCGCTGACGGGAGCCGCACTAGGGTTGGCAGCCGTCTGCCAGCCATTTAGCGAATAGATCGATGTTAGATTGAGGCCACGGACCTTCTCCTCGTGGAGGAGGTGGCGGCATAACCGCACCACCAATTCCTCGAATGCGGTCGTAGATGGCAGATGCGTGTGCCTTTACTTCGTCATAACTTGCGAGGTTGAACCCTTTCTTCATCCCCTCAATGTCCCGGTCGGTAAAAAGCGGGCGAATGTCCGCTTGGAAGCTGGTTGTCTTGGTCATCAAGCGTGCTCCTGCGCGATTGTTCGCTCGCGCCTTTGCCTGACATACAGGCCGATTAGACCAGAAGCGGGAGGAAAAATCTATTGGACGAAGGTATCGATCGATACGAAAGTAGGGTTGGCAAACGTACTCAGGAAGGCGGATACTCATATCCCAACGGTGGCGCATTGTTACAGCACACCGTCGGATCGAGGAGCACGAGATGGATTGGAAACGGTTGGTCGACTTTGCGTTGCTGGGTAGCCGTGACATGGAGCAATATGCCGTCCTGCTGGTACGGATTTCGCTCGGGGTGTTCTTCGCCATCTCCGGGGCAAACAAATTATTTGCCGACGGAGGCATGAAACCGGTTTACGAAACGCTCGTTCAGGCTAAAGTTCCGTTTCCCCGCGTGATGGCTTACTTCGTATCGAGTGTCGAGTTCGTTGGCGGATCCTTACTGACTGTGGGATTTCTTTCGAGCCCGGTCTGTGTCGCTTTATTGATTGACATGGCTGTCGCCACCCTGACCAGCGCGATCCTCACCATCCCCAAAAAGCTTTCGCCAATTAGCTGGCTGGACGATTTCCTTTACCTTCCGGAAGTCCTGTACGTGCTTTTCTTTTTCTGGCTGATCTGCTCTGGTCCGGGAAAGTTCAGTGTCGATTACTGGCTCGCCGGCAAGTTACAGACGTGACCATCGATCGTCGCCCGTCGGGCAAAGGTCCTCTATCCCGTCGCCGACCTTTTCAACGCTGCAGCTTGGTTCACTTGCGCCGGATGTTCGATCTCCACCGCATAATCCATGCCCTCCCACCGATTACCGTCCGACCAGTGGAAGGTAAAGCGCAACGGCGCTTTTTGCGCGGCATCGACCTGCAGGTCCACAAAATCTATGCCCAAAGCAGTCGAGGTGGAATTCGTGTCCCGGGCCGTATGCCACTCGTCGTCGCTCCAGTGCAGCACGAAGGCCGCTTCTGCCTGGATGCGCAGCACACCACCCGCGGGAACTTTCCTTACTTGCCGATTCATCTTCCATACTTCGATTACCCGACGCGGATTATCGTTGCAATAGCGTTCGGCCACCGCATTGATGCGGTCGAAAATCTTGTTGTCCACCATGGAGCGGAGCAGCTTCACGTACTCCGCGTGGGCCCACATCAGCGGAATGGCCGCTCCCGTTGCTTTGCCGAAAAACATGTGCTGCTCGGGAATATCGGGCGCGTCCCAGATTTGCTCGGGAAACAATCCGACGCCGGTGGAGAATGCCCCGGCCGCTTTGAGGAAAACCGTGATGTCGCGCCCGGCGGCGAGTTCGTAGGTGGCGCGTTCCATCATGAGCAGCGGCCAGGCATGTCCAACGCCCCAACCCCGGAACGACGTGCCGTCGGCGCGCTGGCCGTAACCGTCGTGGTTATATCGCTTCCAGCAAGGCCCCAACGGGGTGTCCACCTTCAGCACCGCATCCACCACCTTCAGCGAGTCCTCGATGAGCGGATCGCCCGGCTTGCGAATCCCCAGCCGGACTAGCTCAAGAAATCCTGCATCGATGATTTCCTTGGCCGGGTACCGGTTGCGGTCGCCGGGCTTCTGGTTGGCCAGGGAGATGATCCCGGTGTTGGGTTCTTCGTCGCCGGTAGAGCCGGGCACGCTAATTGCAGGAGTGATGCGGATATAGTGCCGCTTTACACCCGGGAGAAGGCTGCCCTGGTTCGTAACCGTCCACTTCTCGACGTGCGACTCCAGAAAATCGGCATAGGTGCGGACGAACTCCGCGGTATGTTTATCGCCGCGCGCTTCGATCATCTCGGCGGCGCAGATCAGGGCGGCGATGTTACTGGCCAGCGTCGAGGGCGAGTAGCCGCCGTTTTCTTCCCAGCGTTCCTCCGGCGTTGCCGGTCCCTCTCGGATCAGATACGCGCAGGCGCGAAACACGGTGGCATAAGGATCGAAGTCGCCCAGTGCGTTCGCCTTCCAAAGCCGGTAACAACCAATGATGGGGAACGAAACTTCGTCCAGTTGCACGCCGGTCCAGTACGGGCTGCCATCGATCCAGAAGTTCTGGTAGAAGCCGCCGTCGGAGCGTTGCGCGATGGCCAGATAGATGATGGCGCGCAACGGCGTCGTGGTGTCGCCCGCGGCCAGCAGGGCGCTGGCGCACTCGATCATGTCGCGCGTCCAAACCAGGTGGTAGCCTCCCAGCTCATCGTCGCCCTTGTCCTCACCCCAGGGAATGCTCATGCTGGCGATCATGGCGCCAGGATAGAGTTTGTCCTCGTGCGCCAGCAGCAGGTTGATGCTGCGCGCGAACAACGCCGAAGCCGCGTCATCAATTTTTCCGTGGCTCATATCGATTACGGCAAGCCGCTTGCGCGTGCGGTGCCACTGATCGAGGAAGCTCTTCAGGTTCGTCTCAAATGGAATGCAGAGCGACTGCAGCAGGGTCGCGGCGGCAGTGTGGCGGCTGCGAGCGAAGCTAATACCGAGCGTAAACTCGGTACCGCGCGAGAGATCGATTTCTCCCGTCAAGGCGACGTTGCCGTCGAGCGCGGCGTCGTACTCCCAATCCATCTTCAGGTTGTGGGACAAGTCGGTCCAGCCATCGCTGGTCCCGACATAGCCGCAGGAGAGCTTGCGGAAGCCGGCGAGCGTGCTAAGGCACAGGAAGAAGTTGTCGCGATAGGCCAGAAGCCAACGGTGTCCCCGACTCTCTTCGATCACGGCATTGTTGTGATAACCGCCGATCTTCAAATGCGGCGCGCAGATCACATACAGATGCAGACGCCCCTGCCACTCCGGCGCAACATTGAACTTGGTATGGATGAGCAGACAGTTGAGGTGCGGGTCGCCGATGATCTGCTTCTCGATCGTGTACCGGCCCTCAGGGTCGGCATTGGTAATCCTGAATCCCAGAGCTCCCGGGTCGATCAACTCGGTCTTGCTGATGGTATTGCGGCGCTCGTCGTGGAAGAAGGTCTCGCCGTCGCTGACCAGGTATTGCAGGTCGCGAACTTGCGGCATATCGATGGTGGGGTAGTAGATTTCGGTGTTGATGCCGTTGGCCAGCGTGTACCAGATGCGATTGGAGACCGAGTAGGCGGTCCCCACAGCGTCTTTGGCGCCCGCCGTCCACCGTGGCGCAATGCCGGGAGCACCGGGTGCTGGATTGGTTGAATTCAAGTTCAAGATGACCTTCCTCCTTGGCGGGATCAACATTGCCCCTGCAAGTCTATCGTGTCCGGTCAAGCTGGGGACGGCTAAGCAGGACTACGGCGTAGCGCAATTTGACGCACCCGGCAATTGATAAAGAAGATATAAGGGGAACTCCCTCACTTGTTATCATGAAAGCATAAGCAGGATGTGGAAAAAAGAAAGCATCTACTTTCTTCGGCAGCATCACAAAAATAGCCCACGGCCATCTTTCTAAAAGGAACGCGTGACCGGCTACTGAGCTGCCTCCACTTCGCCTCGATATGACTACGGACAGCGATACCACCGCCGCGAAGTACGTCGCGTTGATGGAGGTCTCGAGCGTTATTGCCTCGCACGGCGACTTGGCGGAGCTTTTCGACAAACTTGCCGAGTGCCTGCACCAACTGCTCGGTTTTCATTTCTTGATGGTGGCCTTGCACGACGAGGGTCGCAGCGTAATGCGCCTGCATGTACTGCGCTCCTGGCGCAAGCAGGTGGACGCCAAGGGCCGCGAGTTCCCTGTCGAAGGTTCGCCTTCGGGCGAAGCTTGGACAACCCAGGCGCCGCGGAACTGCAAATCGATAGAGGAATTGCGACGCTATCCCTTGGTTTTTGAGCTGTTGGCCGAGCATGGGGTTGCGTCTTTCTGCAGCCTGCCACTGACCACTGCGCAGCGGCGCATGGGGGCGATCGCCTTCGGGCGCTCGACTGAGGGCGGCTACAGCGATGAGGAGTTGGAGTTCGGCAAGCTAGTCGCCTCGCAAGTAGCCGTGGCGCTCGATAACGCGCTGCACTACGAGGAGAGTCTGGCACTGCAGCAGGAACTGGCACGCGAACGTGACCGGCTACGCCTGGTGCTAGAAGTGAACAACAGCGTCGTCTCCAATCTGGAGTTGGACGATCTCTTCCAAGCCATCTCCACGAGCTTGCGCCGGGTGGTGCGGCACGATTCCGCCAGCCTCATGCTGCCCGATCCGCAATCGCCCGATATGCTGCGCATTCATCTGTTGGACTTCCCCGATGGCCGCGGCTTTTTGCAGCGCGACATGCTGCTCTCCATCAACAACACCAACCCAGGGAAAGCTTTTCGTACCGGCGAACCCATTCTGGTGGGCAGCGGGCCCGGCTACGTTCCCTTTTCATCCTCGAACGGCTTGAGGCTAGCGGAGAATGAGGGTCTGCGCTCGAGCATGGTCTTGCCCCTCGCCGTCAACAGCGGAGGCGCCTGTTTGGGCGTGCTGGCTTTAGGCAGCCGCATGGCGGCGGCCTTCACCCGCGACGACCTCGACTTCTTTCGTCAGGTCGCACAACAGATTGCCATCGGCGTTCGCAATGCTTTGGAACACCGCAAGCTTTCCGAGAACGTGGCACGGGTGAGCGAACAAAAGTCGTATCTCGAGGACGAAATCCGGGCGGAGCAGGACTTCGAGGACATTGTCGGCTCCAGTCCTGCTCTTCGGCACGTTTTACAGCAGGTGGAGACGGTTGCGCCCACGGATTCTACCGTGCTCATCGAAGGCGAGACCGGCACCGGCAAGGAACTCATTGCCCGCGCCATTCACGACCGCAGTACGCGGCGCCAACGCACCTTCATCAAGATTAACTGTTCGGCTATCCCCATGGGACTGCTGGAAAGTGAGCTCTTCGGCCATGAAAAGGGCGCGTTTACGGGCGCTATCGCGCGCAAGATCGGCCGCTTTGAGCTGGCCCACCAGGGTACGCTGTTCCTCGACGAGATCGGAGACGTTCCGCTGGAGCTGCAACCGAAGCTGCTGCGCGTACTCCAGGAGCAGGAGTTCGAACGCCTGGGCGGCAACTCGACCCGCAAAGTCGATGTGCGCCTAATTGCGGCCACCAATCGCAACCTCAGCGAAATGGCAGCGCAGAATATTTTCCGCCGCGATTTGTTTTACCGGCTCAATGTCTTTCCTATTCACCTGCCTGCACTGCGGGAACGTGCCGAAGACATTCCGCTGCTCGCCCGCTACTTCACCAGCAAGTATGCGCGACGGATGAACCGGCCGGTGCAGCGTATTCCGGTTGAGGCGCTAGAGGCGATGACCAGGTACTCGTGGCCGGGCAACGTGCGCGAGCTGCAGAACTTCATCGAGCGCGCGGTGATCCTGAGCAGTGACGGAGAACTTCGGGCGCCGCTTTCCGAACTCAAGCCCAGTCCTGAACCGCCGTCCCCGGCCGCTTCCGAGGACTCGAAAACTCTTCGCGATATGGAGCGGCAACATATCCTGGACGCCCTGACAAAGTCCAAGTGGGTCATTGGCGGACCTACTGGCGCGGCTGCGCGGCTGGGAATGAAGCGCACGTCGCTTCTCTACCGGATGGAGAAGCTGCACATCTCGCGCTCCCACAACGCGACCGCCTAACGTCAAGGCTCCGACAATCGTGTCAAGTATCCGACGCTCAATTTCGACACATCTGATCGAGAGTCCCTCCGTGTCATCTAAGATCTTTGATTTCTGAGCGTTAGATTTGAAATCCACGATTAGCGGCTGGCAGGTGAGTTGCGGTTTGAGACAACGGAATCTCAAGCACCGCTTCGGACAATCGAGCAGGAAACAACCGCGCAGGCTCTGCCAGCGGGTTGCTAAGTAAAAGTCCGGGGGCTGCGGCTCACAGCTACGGTGGGCTGGGGAGAGCGGGGGGACCTTGTTACGGATCAGCGTTGAACAGGAGCAGAATGCTCTCTCGTTTGTGCTGGAGGGCCGTTTGGTCGGCCCTTGGGTGGACGAACTGCGAACGGTTTGGCAGCAACGGACCGATGCAGTCCAAGGCTTCCAGGTCACGGTCGATCTTTGCGGCTTAACTGCCATGGACGCCGATGGCCAGCGTTTGTTGGATGAACTGATGCAGCGCGGCGCCACGCTGCGTTGCGCCGACGTGATGAACCAGTACCTGGTGGAGCAAATGAGCTCCTCCAGCGGACGCTTGGAGGAGGCTTGCCGGCCTTCCCGGCGGTTTGCGAGTCAATCTGACTGCTCGTCAACGGCGAGCGAAGTCGAAATTGCTTGAGTTTGAGGGACGCCCACAGGGCGCCTAACTAATCACCAGTTTTCAAGAAAGGGAGGACAGGCAAGTGCATATCGCAATCGCTTCGGACGATGCAGGATACGAGGCAAAGGAACGATTGGCGGCTAAACTGAGGGCGGACGGGCATGAAGTCATCGACCCCGCCCCGAATTTGCAGGAGCCGCTGCGCTCCGATTACGCCGAGCAGGTGGCGCTCTCGGTTTTGCGGCACGATGCCGAGCGCGGCATTATCGTGAGCAGCCGCGGCGTGGGAGCGTCGGTGATCGCCAATCGTGTGCCGGGCATTCAGGCAGCGCTATGCAACGACGCATACTCCGCCCATGTCGGCGCCAAAACTGAGGGCATGAACGTCCTCATCCTGGCGGTGCACAGCCTGGAAGGCGAGCTGGCGCAGGAAATCGTGGACGCCTACCTCAGCGCGACCCTGGCCCCCATCGAGGTCGTCGGAGGTTTGCCTCCACGGCGCCTCCACAGAGTTTTCTCGCATGTCCGTGAGAACATTGCCCACGATCTTTCGGTCACCGAGCTGGCGCAGGTTGTGGGCATGAGCCAGTATTACTTTTCCAAGCTCTTCAAAATGAGCACCGGCACCACACCTCATCAATACGTAATGCGGCAGCGGGTAGAACGCGCGCAGGAGATTCTGCGTGGGACGCAGACGGCGCTGGCCGAGGTCGCCACGCAAGTCGGTTTCGAGACACAAAGCCACTTCACCAGCGTATTTCGCAAGCTGGTGGGCGCCACGCCGAAACATTATCGCGAGATGCACCAGGCGACGGCGCAAATCTCTGAACCGAGCGCAGAGCACAAGACAGCCACTGCGGCATAGCTGTATCGCTTTCGGGAAGCGGATACGTGCTTCTAAAAGACGCCCCGTTCAAGGCCCTGTTCCGGTCTTGAGCGGGGCTTTTCTCTCAAGGTCTAGATGGAATCGGCAGCTCAGGGCACGACATCACCGTCGCCCCCTGAACCTGCTCACTGCGGCTTCGGCCGGTGGATCCTATGCTGCGGGTTCGGTTTCGCATTGGGCATCAGTTCATTCAGCAGCGCATCGGCGTGGTAAATGTTGCGCAGCGATTCGGTGATGGCCCTCGAATCCACCTCGACCGCCCGCGCTACCTTGTCGGTGTACTCGAAATTCCACGCCAGCGATTCGATGTTCCCGTCGAAGATGATCCCCACCACCTCGCCCGCCTTGTTGATCACCGGACTTCCCGAGTTGCCGCCGATGATGTCGGCCGTGGAAACCGTGTCGAAAGGTGTATTCAAGTTGATGGCCGACTTGTCGTTGACCCAGCTTTCCGGCAACTCATAAGGCGGCTTGCCGCCATGCTCGGCCGCGTGCTGATAGGCGCCACCCATAGTGGTGAACCATGGAACGTTCGCGCCATTCAGCGTATAGCTTGCGATGGCGCCATAGCTCAGCCGCAGCGTGAAGGTCGCATCCGGAGGCACGCTCAGCCCCTTCTGGGCAAACAATGCCTTACCGATATCGCTGCCTTTGCTGCGGTACACCGATTGCACCTCGTCCTCATCGCGATTGTGGATGGCCTCGGCATCCGGCTCGATCTCGCGCATCATGACGATCAGCGGATCGGTGCTGGCATTCACCGCGGCCAGGCCGCCTTCGTAAAGCTGCTTGCGCACGGCGGGATCGCTCACGGTCGTACCCCCGATCACTTCCTTCGCACGCTCCTCGGGGGTTTTGCCGGCCAGGGCTTTTTGCACATCGGGATTATCGGCGCCGAGTACCTCGCGCATCTCCGTCAGCGATTCCGTGAGCTGGACTTCGTTGAACGGTTTGTACGTCGGCACTGCGCCGAAGAGGCGCGTCTGCAGCGTCGGCAGTTGTGAATCCTGGAAGCCGCGGATGCGCTGGTTACTGGGCTTCTGCCGCTGGTAGGCCGCGCGCACAATGTCGCGCGCATCGCGCGCCAGTTCGCCCTGGAACCCATAGAGCATATCCAGGTACCAGAGCTGCTTATAGATCTGCTCCTCCACGCTGGCCGCCTTGGCAATTGCGGTCCACGGGTCGCCATATTCTTTCTTGCGCTGCGGATCGGAATTCACATACTGCTGGAGGTCCTTTTCGTCGGCGGCTTTCCTGGCCATCAGCTCCTGGTCCTTCAAGGCCGCTTCATAGCCGGTGATGGCTTTGAAGGAGTTTTGTATGCCGAACATGGCGCTCTGGGCCTCACGTGCATTCTCCGCAGACTCGGCGCTGAACTTCTCCAAGGCAGGGATGCGATGGTTGTAGGAGTTGAGACGCAACGGGTACTCGCAGTCGCGCAAATAATCGAGCTGGGACATCGTCAGCAGACGTCCGGTGCGGCCCGGATGTCCGGAAACAAAGATCAGCTCGTTGTCGCTGGTGCCATTCGGTGACCACTTCAGGTAATTCGCGGTCTGCGCCGGTTTGTCATTTTCGTAGGCACGCAGGAAGGAAATGTCGAGATCGTAGCGGGGATATTCGAAGTTATCGGGGTCGCCGCCGAAGAAGGCGATGGCGAACTCCGGCGCGAACACCAACCGGATGTCATCGTATTTCTTGTACTTGTATAAGTTGTACATGGCGCCGGAATAGAGCGTGACCACGTCGCAACGGATATCGCCGCTGGAGCATTGCTTCTCCAGCGAGCTCATCTCTTCGCGTTGGGCCTTCCCCGCGTCCGCAGTGGACATTCCGGGCTTCACCGTGGCGTTCACTTTCGCGGTAACGTCCTCGATGCTCTGCAGCACCAGGAACTCCATTCCCGGACATTTGGGCTCGTCGGCTTTGGTGGACGCGTAAAAGCCCGCCTTCATGTAGTCCTTGCCGCCGGTCGAGAGGTTATGGATGCATTCCTGCGCGATGTGATGATTGGTGAAGATGAGGCCATCAGATGACACGAACGACGAGGAACCATTGGGGGCGCGGGCGGAAGACAGCCGCACATGGTCCAACCACGCCTGGTCAGGCGCGAAACCGTACTTGGCTTGCACCTTGTCTTTGGGAAAGGCATTGAACAACCACATGCCCTCATCGGCGTAGATGGAGCTGCCAAAACTAAATGCGACGAGGCAAAACAGAGCGACTGCTCGTTTCACAGCGTTCATGATGTGACTCCGACGGAGAATTCCGCACCTGTTCGCGGGTGCCAGTTGTGCAGGCTGGGTTCGAACCGGTTGAGCAAACCCTTGAATATAAACCCCGGAATTGGCGTTGTCACGAGTCGGCGGTCCGCGGTTCTCCAACCCGATCGACTGGTTACTGATTAAGCCCTGGTTTTGAAAGGGCACGGCTTCAGCCGTGCCGCAAGCTCCGCAAAATCAGTGCGGGCTTTAGCCCCTGAGGCCAATAGCGGCTACATGCTAAGAACCAGGGCTGAAACCCTGCTGATTTATGGGGGTTAGACGCCGGCCTGAAGGCCGGCTCTTCCACCGACCGACTTAATCAGGGCCTCCTTAACTCTTTGTACCCGACCTTGCGCTGTATCGTTGCGGCGGCTTCCCAGCTGCCGGTTACGTTTTGTAAAGCTTGTCGCCGGTGCCGAATGCCGGCAGCTCCCGATGGGTTTCTATTTACATCCAAATCGAAGTGATTGGAGGAAAGACCATGCAGAAAGCACTGCTACTCTCGTTGCTATTGGCATTCAGTGCAGCGGCGGTCGCGCAAAGCGCACAAGCGGCGGCGCAAACATCGCCAGCGGCGGTGACAACCTCGGCTCCCCAGGCAATCGGAGGAGCGGCGCCGGAGATATGCAGCAACGGACCCGTAGTCGCGGACTACGGCAGGAAGTTGGAGCAACTCGGCAACTCCACCGAAGCTAGAATCGCTAAAGAAGTCCGGCATGAGCTGCTGCTGCTGCCGTACTATTCGCTATTCGACGACCTAGAATATTGCGTGCAGGGACGCACCGTGACGCTCAGTGGCAGCCTGACCGCAATACATTCGGAGACCAAGCAGGATGCCGAGGCAGCGGTGAAGCGCATTGAGGGCGTCGACAAGATCATCAACAACATCCGTGTGTTGCCGCCGAACCCGCTGGACGAGAGCGCCCGGGAGCAGGTCTATCGTAAGCTGGCGAACGCGGGCGGATTGTCGCGTTATTTCTGGGAGGCCGCTCCCGGCATTCACATCATTGTCGACAACCTGCACCTTACGTTAAAAGGGTATGTCAACAGCGAGGGCGACAAGGACCTCGCCGGCATCACCGCCAAGGAGGTCCCTAACATCTTCTCCGTGACCAATGATTTGCAGGTCGTGAAATAGCTTCGTGGTGTTAGCCACTCGAACGCAAGCGGCGGGTATCAACCCGCCGCTGCGCGACTGAACCGCAGTCCTAGACCATGTCTTCGACTGGCCCTGCCTTCGGCAAGCCGATCTCGACTGCATAAGTTCGTTGGCTCCGCGAGCAAACTCACTCCGCTTGATGACAATCAGGAAAAGGACCGCGACGGCACGGCTGAACCGTGCCCTTTCAAACTGGGCCGGCCCTGATTAATTCTCCATGACAAGCCGTTCCCCGGTTGACTTCCCGCAACCATTGGCGAATCGTTAAGATGAGGAGATCGTGCTCGGGTGCGCGAGCACCCGGAGCTGCAAGGAGTGCTCTCATGTCTACCGTCGCCCCCGAAGTTGACTCCGAAATCAAATCTCTCAGCGCCTACGGCCCGGCGCGCTCCACCGTGCAAGGCGCGCCCCTCAGTCCTGAGGAGCTGCTCAAAACCGAAGCTTACTGGCGGGCCTGCAACTATCTCAGCCTTGGGATGATTTATCTGCTGGAGAATCCCCTGCTCGCCGAGACGCTGCGCCCCGAAGATATCAAGAGCCGCCTGCTCGGTCATTGGGGATCGAGCCCCGGGTTGTCGTTCATCTACGTTCACTTGAACCGGCTGATCAAGAAATACGACCTGAACATGATCTTCCTTGCCGGCCCGGGACACGGCGCGCCCGGCGTGCTCGGCCCGTGTTATCTCGAGGGAACCTACTCCGAGGTATATCCCGATAAGAGCCCGGACCCCGAAGGACTGCGCGAATTCTTCCGGCAGTTTTCGTTTCCCGGCGGTATCGGCAGCCACTGCACGCCGGAGACTCCGGGCTCGATTCACGAAGGCGGCGAGCTGGGGTACGTGCTCTCGCACGCCTGTGGCGCGGCCTTCGACAATCCGGACCTGATCGTCGCGGCAGTCGTTGGCGATGGCGAATCGGAAACCGGACCGCTGGCGACCGCCTGGCACATCAACAAATTCCTCAGCCCGCAGCGCGATGGGGCCGTGCTTCCGATCCTTCATCTCAACGGGTACAAGATCAACAATCCCACTCTTCCGGCGCGCATCTCGCACGAGGAATTGGAGAGCCTCTTGCGGGGCTATGGTTGGACGCCATACTTCGTCGAAGGTTCCGAAGCTGACAGCATGCATCAGGCAATGGCGGCAACCGTCGAGCACTGCGTGCAGGAAATCAGGCAATATCAGCAAAACGCGCGGGAGAACTCGATCACAACTCGTCCGCGCTGGCCGATGATCGTCCTGCGCTCGCCCAAGGGCTGGACCGCGCCCAAAGAAGTCGAAGGTCGCCGGCTGGAGGGCTTCTGGCGCGCGCACCAGGTACCGCTGACCAACGTCAAAAAAGATCCGGTGCAACTGCGAATTCTGGAAGAGTGGATGCGCTCGCAGCGTCCGGAAAAGCTATTCGACCCCGACGGTGGATTCAACGCCGATATTCGCGCGCTGGCGCCGGCGGGCGCACGCCGCATGAGCGCGAATCCCATCACCAACGGCGGACGCGTGAAGCGCGCCTTGCGGCTGCCCGATTTCCGCACTTATGGCGTGAGCTTCGAGAAACCCGGCGTCACGCTGGCGGAGAACACGCGCCCGCTCGGCGTCTTTCTGCGCGACGTGATGAAGCTCAACATGACGAACTTCCGCGTCTTCGGCCCCGACGAGACTGCGTCGAACAAGTTGGACGCCATCTACGAAGTCAGCAAGAAATTCTGGATCGAGGAGTACTTCCCCGAAGACGCCGACGGCACCGAGATCTCCCGCGACGGCCGGGTGCTGGAGATGCTGAGCGAACATACGATGGAGGGCATGCTGGAAGGCTATCTGCTCACCGGCCGGCACGGGTTCTTCTCCACCTATGAGGCCTTCGTTCACGTCATTGATTCGATGTTCAACCAGCACGCCAAATGGCTGGAGATCTGCAATCACCTGTCGTGGCGCGAGTCGATCGCGTCGCTAAATCTGCTGATCACCTCGACGGTCTGGCGGCAGGACCACAACGGCTTCACCCATCAGGACCCCGGCTTTATCGACGTCGTGGTCAACAAGAGCGCCAACGTCACCCGCATTTACATGCCGCCCGACGTGAATTGCTTGCTTTCGGTCGCCGACCACTGCCTGCGCAGCCAGAACTACGTCAATGTCATCGTCTGCGACAAGCAGCTTCACCTGCAATACATGTCGATGGAGGCAGCGATAACTCATTGCACCAAAGGCATTGGCATTTGGGACTGGGCCAGCACTGACGAAGGCGGAGAGCCGGACGTGATCATGGCGACCGCGGGCGATGTACCGACCATGGAAGCACTGGCTGCAACCGTCTTGTTACGCCAGGCCTTCCCGGATATCAAGATCAGATTCATCAACGTGGTGGATCTCTTCAAGCTGCAGCCCAGCACCGAGCATCCACACGGGCTTTCGGACTGGGAGTGGGATTCGCTCTTCACCAAGGATAAGCCGACCATCTTCAACTTCCACGGATATCCGTGGCTGATCCATCGTCTGGCATACCGCCGGCACAACCACGACAACATGCATGTCCGCGGGTATAAGGAAAAAGGCAACATCAATACCCCGCTGGAGCTGGCGATCAATAACAACATCGACCGTTTCAGCTTGGCCATGGACGTCATCAACCGCGTACCTCGGCTGCAGAACATCGGCGGCCACGCCAAGGAGCGCTTCCTGAACGAGCAGATCGCGTGCCGCAACTATGCACATCAGTACGGCATCGACAAGCCGGAAGCGGCGACGTGGGTGTGGCCGTATTAAGGCAGTTTCGAGTTTCCAGTTTCGAGTTTCGAGTCCGAAGTAGGGGAACCAAGGACCGGAATTCCCTGCTTCGGCGCCGGCGAGCGGCGGGCCGTAGTTGCTAATATTTGAAGCTTGAAACTTGAAACTCGAAACTTAACACTAACTCGGATGCGGCACGCCCTCGATGACCCGCACTGTATCGCGGGCGATCAGCAGCTCTTCATTCGTCGGGATCGCGTAGGCCTGCAGCTTGGAATCCTCGGTGCTGATCAGGGCTTCCTTGCCAACCGTCTGCTCGTTCTTCGCGGCATCGATGGTGAGCCCCGACCATCGCATACCTTCGCAGATGCGGGCGCGAACTTCCGGCGAGTTCTCGCCGATGCCACCGGTGAAGACCACCGCATCGGCGCCGCCCATCGCAGCCAGATACGCTCCAATATATTTGCGCACGCGATAGCAGAAGATTTCGATGGCCAGCCGCACACGCCGGTCATCATGCTCCTTTAGCTCACTTAGCAAGTCGCGCATGTCGTTCGTCAGGCCCGAAATGCCCAGCAGCCCGGACTGGGTGTTCAGCATGGCCTCGACTTCGGAGGGCGACAGTCCCTCCTTCGCCGCGATGAGGTTCACAATCGACGGATCAAGGTCGCCCGAGCGCGTTCCCATCACCAGGCCTTCCAAGGGCGTCATACCCATCGAGGTATCGACCGACTTGCCGGCCTTGATCGCGGTCGCCGAGCATCCGTTGCCCAGATGTAGTGTGATGATGTTGGTCTGCTCCCGCGTCAGTCCCCGCAGCGCGCGATAGCGGAACGCCACATAGCGGTGCGAGGTGCCATGGAAGCCGTAGCGGCGCATGCGATATCGCCGGTAGAGATGATAGGGGATGGCATACAAGTAGGCCTGGTCGGGAATGGTGTGATGAAACGCAGTGTCGAAGACCGCGACCTGCGGCGTGTCCTTGCCAAAGATTTGCCGCGCCGCCACGATTCCCTGAAGGTTGCCGGGATTGTGCAGCGGCGCAAGATCGATGCAGTCTTCAATCCCCTTCAGGACGCTGTCGTCGATTCGCGCGGATTCGCTGAACTGCTCACCGCCATGAACCACACGGTGTCCAACCGCCTGGATATCGGCGGTGCTTTTGATCTCCGCAACGCCCGATTGATCGGACGCGATATAGCGCACCAGGTAATCCAACGCCGCCGGGACATCGCGCAGTGAGGCGGTGAACTTGTGCTTTGGCTGCTCGCCGGCTTGAAAGTTGACGATCGCCTCACCGCCGGCACGCTCCACTTCTCCTTTACAAAGCCGCCGGTCCTGCTCCTGCTTTATGCGTTCGAGATCGGTTGCGATGATTTGAAACTTCAGGCTGGAGCTGCCGGCATTCAACACGAACACATTCATGGGTAATGTTCCCTCAGAACGAGTATGGCACGGGAACATCGTTCCAATGGAATTTGCTTCTGCTGCTTTAGTGCGTCCGGGTGATGTGCACTTCGGATGATCCCACGGCTCCCGTCCCATCCCATGCGTTCACTCCGATGACGTGATGGCCCATGGGCGTCGACACCCACATCTGCAACGTGGGCGAGCCTTGGGCGTAGGCATATAGGTGGCTATCCACATAAACAGCCCATTCCGTAATAGGTCCATTATCGCTGTGCGCGTTGGCGTTGAGGTATGTAGCAGGACCCGCATCGGGATAGTAGTTGTAGGGAGCGATGATGGCCACCGCCGGATGTTGCACGTGGAAGAATTCGGCTATTCCGGTGGCTTGCGCGCCATCTCCCGGGCAGGATGAAATCCCCAACAGCTCACACGTACCGCGCAGCATGTCGTTTTGCATGATGTGGGCCGCAGAGTGGTAAGTGGATTTTGCCAGGGGCCCGATAACTGCGAAAAGGATGTGCCCACCACATCCCTGTGGCTGGTTTTGACTACAGGAATTGTCGCCCTGCAATTCGCTTTCATCGAAAGCAACCAGCAGCACGCCATCGCCGCCAGGCTGGAAGTACCGCGACCGCAGCAGCGCAGGCAATTGCTCGGAAAGGTAATGGTCGGCATTATGCAGGGCAGTCTCGTCATCGCCGCCGGGATTGTGTCCATCATGCGTCAGGTCCGGCACCAGCCAGGTGTAGTTCGCCACATTGCCGGAGGCTAGGTCATCCGCGAAGTTCTCGTCCCACGGATACATGTTGCTCTGCTGATTGTGATCGTTCACCACATCGCTCAGGTAGGCATAAGGGTTATGACGCTTTACGTAATCGCCGTAGGTATACCCCATGAAGCCCCGCGATGGCATGGATTGAAAATATCCTCTCCACGTCAGGTGTTTTGCATTCAGCTCCCGCACCATGTTGTCGAGGGTGTAGGGATGCTGGCAATTATCGCCGTTGCAATTACCATGGTCGGACTCGCCGTTTACCGGATGGGAGCCGGCTACAACTTCAAGATAGGCATTGAAAGAGCCATGCGAGGGCGAGTACGCCTGCAACCCGCGTCCGTATTGGTTGGCCAATCCGGTGAGGTAGGGCATGTACCGCATCGCCTGATCGTCGCTGCGGTTTTCAAGCATCAGGACGAAAACATGGGACGACTGTTGCGCTGAAGCTACGGTCGCAAGGAACAAGGCAAACAGCAACGTAAATAGGCTACGCATGGCCTGGAATATAGCTGGCCAGAGTTGTTCCTCAGTTCCACATCAACCCCTAAGGCGGTCACTCTTTTACCCTAACACGCCCCTAGTACCAATGTTTCAAACTCTTGAACTGCGGTCTATAGCGATGGAAGCAATGAGTTTAGGGACTAAGGTGGGCATGCCTTACCGCTGCGGTTCCCCTTGTGCGCACCCAAGCCTGGTGGAAGCTACGGGCCGGCTTTCTTGAGCAGTGCGATTTGTCCCAGATGGTAGACGTGGTGCTCGATTAACCCATGCGCCTCGTCATAGAATGTGCGCTTGCCGGCCGCGCTCAAGCCGTCCAGCTTCGCCGCATCCAGTTGCGATAACGCTTGCCGGAAGCTGTGATTGGAGGCGCGAAGCTGGTCCAGCGTCTTGCTCCACGCCTCTTCCGTGTGCCCCGGCATGGGAGGAAAATTGCGCTCCTCCACCAGTCCGGCTCGCCGTCCGGCCAGGCGCTCCGTCGCGACCTCCTCCCAGAAAATCATGTGCATGACGATTTCCCAGATGGTGTGAGCTCCCGGCAGCGGGCGGCGGGCTGCCATTTCGGCCGAAATGCCTTTCAGGATTTGCCACATGGGATCGCCGTGCCAGGCCGCTCCCCGCAGCACCTCGTCGTAATGGTTGAGAATGCGATCGATTTCGGACATCGTTCCTCCTAACCTGCTATAACGATATCACAGGTTAGTGAGGTCGGTTCGCCAGTCGCCATCGCAGCCAGGAGCTTGAACCTCTCCGCAAGAAATATGGTGCGCCCTCCAGCGCTCGCGATTTAACATTCGTGGCGCAGGAATTTATCTCTTTCAGGAGCCAACATGGAGACAAGACTGAGAATTTTAGCGCTGCTGGTGTCGCTGGGCTGCGTTGCCCTGGCGGCGCAAGACAACATGAAGCCTGCAACCGGCGACGCCGGAAAACCGCCGCAATCAGCGGCGATGCAGATGCCTGCGCCGGCGCCGGAGATGACCAGGTTGATCAAGGCCCTTTCGGGCGCCTGGACAGTTACAGAAAAACAAGACCCAAACCCCATGAGCCCCAACGGCGGCACTGGCAAGGGGACGGCAGTTCTCACTCCCGGACCGGGCAATCTGTCGCTAGTGGAGAAGTATCACTCGGTTGGCACAGCGGGCCACGTCAACGGCCTGGGTGTCTTCTGGTGGGACGCCAAGAATCAGGTTTATCGCACGCTATGGTGTGACAATGGCTCGCCGAACGGCTGCGAAGTCGCCAGTACCTCAAAGTGGGAGGGCGACAATCTGGTGGGAACCATGGAATGGGAGATGAACGGTCAGAAAATGACCATGCGGTTTACCTATTCCGATTGGAAGCCGAATTCGTTTGTCATGACCATGGAGATGGGACCCGATGTTTCCTCCCTGAAGAAAGCCATGACGATCACCTTCAGCAAGGGCGGCGCCATTGCGGCCAAGGCGGAAAAACCGGCGCAGTAAGCCAAATGTGCGGAGGCGCGGCTCTCGACCGCGCCTATCGTTATGCGACTTCCCGGGCGGCTGAGTCGCCCGCCGAGGAAAGCTCCGTTGACTGCGGAGTCGGCACATGCCCTGCCGGCAAGAAAATAGAAAAGACTGTTCCGGAACGCTCGCGGGTCCTGCTTTTCAGGCGCAATACTCCGCCATGCCGGCTGACGATGTCGGCGCACACCCATAATCCCAGGCCGGTACCCGCATCTCCTTTGGTAGTCACGAAGGGTTCGAAAATCCGGTGTTTGATGCTGTCGGATATGCCGCTGCCGGTGTCGGCCACTAAGATCCGAATCCCACGCTGGCCGAGATCACGCAGGTCAGAGCTCGCCCTCGATTTGATACAGATGCGGCCGCCGGGCGGCGTTGCGTCGATGGCATTGCTGATCAAGTTGGCGAAGAGCTGCCGCAGCTCATTGGGAAAAGCCAGGATCTTCTCACCCGGATAGAAGTCCCACTGCATTTTGAGCCGCCGCCGGCCGAATTTGGGACGAAAGAGTTGCAACAAAGAATCCAGCAACTCAGCCATGTCCGTCTCCACCGGATTATTCGATTTGCGGTAAAAGCGCAGTGTCTGTCCGGAGATTTCGGTGACGCGGGTCAACTCGCGTTGTGCCAGCGCACAGTAGTGCCGTGCCTCATCATCGGAAGAACGAATGTTGATCAAGTACAAAAGGTTGGTGACCGCTTCCAGGGGATTGTTGATTTCATGGGCGATGCTGGCGGCCATTTGCCCCGCTAATGCCAGGCGTTCGCTCTTACGCAGCGCAATCTCGGAATCCTTCTGGTCCTGAATGTCGGAACAGGTTCCGACCCACTCCCTGACCGAGGAGTCCTCGCGAAATACCGGTACACCGCGCGCCAGCATGGAGCGATATCGGCCATCGTGGCGGCGCAGCCGGTATTCCATTTGATAAGGCTGCAGGGCCGCTATTGCACCGGAAACCGTCGCCATTGCGGATTTCCGATCGTTGGAATGAACAGCGTCGATCCAGCCGTCTCCCTGGTACTGCACGAACGTCTGGCCGGTAAAACTCTCCCATGACGGCAAGGGCTCGACGATCTGGCCATGCAGGTCGCTTGTCCACACAATGGAAGAGGTTGCCAGGATCAGAGAACGATAGCGCGCTTCGCTGGCCTGCAACTGCTCTAAAGCATCGCGAATTTGAAATTGCCGCTGCCGTGCGCGCAGCACCGTCTGTACTGTGCTCACCAGGGTTTCCGGACGGACTGGCCGCTCCAGCAGCGTGGTCGGGCCTAACGGCTGCCGCATACGCGCCATCAGCTTTGCAGTGGCCACGCTCCGGGAGCGGGTCAGGACGATCAATGGTGCGTCCGACCAGGCAGGCTGCTTCTGCACTGCGCACGCGAAGTCCTGGATGAGTTCATCGTCCAGGACCTCTTCTTCCAACAGGAGCGCTCCCGTGCCATTCGAGAGCCGGGGCAGGGCGGCGCGCGCGTCGCTGCACAGTTCGCAGGCGATGTGCGCTCGCCCCAGGGTTTCGGCAATCAAACCGCCATCCCGCCCATAAGGCGCAACGATCAGCACCGGTAATTCATGACTGCTTCTGTTCTGCATCGACCGTCATCAACTTCGAATGTTCGGTGCCAATATATTCTGGTACACCGGTAAGCACGCCTTGAAAGGATTTCAAGGGCTCGCCGATGGTGATCCCGCCGGGGTGGATCTGCAGCTCGCGAATGGTGCTCTCGTGCGGGCCAGAACGCTTCTTGAAAATGGAGATCGCCTTGCGAATATCGCCCCGCGCCTCGAAATAGCGCAGCAGGATAATGGCATCGGCAAGGTAACTGACGTCGACCTTGGTTTGCATGGAACCCATCACGCCCTGCTGCGCCAGGATCAGGAAGGTTGCGACGCCCTGCATGCCCAGATAGGTGAGCAGCTCGTGCATCTGTAATTCCAGGTACTGCTCCCCCGGCATCGCCTTCAGCCAGCCGTTCAGGCTGTCGATAACCACGACGCTCGCGCCCTCCATCACGCGTTGGCGGATTTCATTGACGAACTCCCCGGGCGGTATTTCCGCAGGGTCGACCTGCTGCAAATGCAGCCTCCCGCGGTCCACGAAACACCGCAGGTCCACACCCAGTCCGGCGCTGCGATCCAGATACACCTGCGCCGTTTCGTCGAAGATATAGACGGCCGCAGATTCCCCGCGTTCCAGCGCCGTACAGAGGAAACGCGAAGACAGGCTCGACTTGCCCACTCCGGCCGCACCCATAATCAGCGTGCTGGTGCCCCGTTGAATGCCGCCCTTGAGCATAGAATCCATCTCGGCAATGCCGGTCTTGAGCAGCTCGCCATTCTTACCTTGCCGGTGCTCGGACGCCACCAGCCGGGGATGGACAACCAGGCCGCCGGTCGCGATGCGGTAATCGTGAAAGCCTTCGCGATAGGTTGAGCCACGGATCTTCTGCACCCGCAGCCGCCGGCGCTCGCTGCCATATTCCGGTTGCAGCACTTCCAGGCACATCACGCCGTGAACGATGCTATGCACGTCCGGTTCGAGGACCTCATTGACCCGGTTATCGATCAACAGCACCGTGCAGTGGCGCTCTTCGAAGAAGTTTTTCAGCGCCAGCATCTGGCGGCGATAACGGAAGCTGTCCCGGGAAAGCAAGCGCAGTTCCGAGAGTGAATCGACGACCACAACGTTCGGCTGTACCTCGTCGGTTTTTCTTGAGATCAGGTCGGTGAGCTGGTTCAACTCCACGTCTTCCGGGTGGAACACCGAGTATTGCTGCTCGGCGCGCAGCGAATCTTCCTGCGGCGCGAGTTCGAAGATGGGTACTTCATCCAGCTCCCAGCCATGCGAGGCGGCAACCGCCAGCAACTCCTGCCGCGATTCCGAAAGCGTGATATACAGGGCCTTCAACCCGTTGCGAGAGGCGGTCAGCACGAACTGCAGCGCGACTGTCGTTTTCCCCGCACCCGGCTTACCCTCCAGAAGATACATATGTCCAGCCGGCAAACCGCCGTACAGGATCTCGTCCAGCCCGCGAACGCCAAACGAGACTCGCGGGAATCCAGTCACTCCCCTCCCTGTCTCCGAAATGTTTGTGGTTTTCGCTTCGACCGCATTCATCCACAAACCTCCACCCGCAGATTTTCGGGGGAAACCCAGCCCAGCGGGATTCGGAAGGCCAACTACTTACCGGCTGCCAAGTACGTTATTCAGACCACTGTTGAGATGCGAATCAGGCTTACGAGAGTTGTTCACAGCACGCTGTACAGGCACAGCTACTGTGCTCAGCATCCCGGATCTTCGAGTTGCTGCCCAACCTACATATCGTCCGGCGTGCACGCGTAGGGAGCTGGGGCCACAGGCGGAGTAGGCGGCTTCAACCAGGGCACCCGCTGGAAATCAAACATGTTCATCAGGTTTGGCTGGGCCGCATCACGCGCCGTCAGATGCGCATTCGGCCCGATGAAGCGGTTCTCCACAAACTTGAGGACCGCTGTATGGTCCATGGGAATGTGCGAGACATAGTGCTTGCGCGAGAAAGGCGAGACCACCAGGTCGGGCACACGGAACCCGAGTTGCGCTGCGAAGCCCTGTTTCGCGGGCGCATCATTGGGGTTGGCACCGGGTTCGCCCGGATGCAGGTCGCAGTGCAGCGTCGGCATGCCGCCTGGAGGCAAACAGGGCCAGTAGTTATCGGCGTTGACGGCGATGGTGCTGATATCGGGAATTGTGCCGAGAGTGCTGTCGGTGTTGTCGTTGGAATGATTCGGCACCGGCGGAACGTGATCAAACGGCCCGCCCGGCTCGTCATAACTTAGGAAAAATACTGAACTGCTCCAGGACGGGCTCTGCATCAGCGCATTGATAATCTGCGCGACCCTCTGCTGACCAGCCAGAATCGACTGCCCCGAGCCTGGATGCTCATCGGAGTGTCCGTAATCGGCCTCGATGAAGGCGTAACTAGGCAGCTTGTTGTTGGCAACATCGGACATGTACTGGTCGAGCGGCGCAATGTGATTGGGATCGATGCAGAACGAATCGCTGGAATCGCCCACCGCCTGCAGCGAACCGATCGTCGGCGGCCTGCAAGGAGCGTGGGTTGAATTTTCGTACACATACTTGCCCGAATAGGCGAAGTCGTTGAAGGTGGTCACCGGGTAATCGTTGGAGTGCCCACCCGGACCGCAGTCGCCGTCCTCGTCGTCGCAACCACCCTCCGTCAAGGAGTAGTAAATCTTCCAGGGGACATTATTTTCATCCAGCTCCTGAAAAATAGTTTTGATATTCAAGGTGGTAGTGAAGTTGTCGTCCACAAAGGGGTCGCGCACCAGACCCTGCGTCGTTCCGCCCGTCATGGTCGCGATTCGATTTGGCGTGCTCTTGCTGGACACCGGCGAAAACCAGCGGTCCGAAACGGCGAAGTTCGACGCCATAAAGTAGTAATAGGGCAGGAATCCCTGATCGTAATACGCCATGGCGCGCCTGCCGCCCAGGTCGGTAAACGTGCCATCGCCGGCGCCGGACTTGGCGTAGCCCTCTGCCGTATGTACGAAGCCATCCATAAGAATGGGACGGCTCAAAAGAAAGTCATAGCGATTGACGTCGCCATAGCTTTCCAGCCATGCCGAACTCATATCGTCGAGGCAGCTGCTCCTGGTCTTGAACAGCATAAAACCCTGACCTTCATCGTCATAATTCATAAATTTCGATAACTTATCGTCGATTCCATCTACGGTATAGGTGTCGCCATCGTCGCCTACGTTCCAGTTGTTGGATTCACGATAGGGATTCAGCATTCCAAAGTAGCTGTCGAAGGTTCGATTTTCCTGCAGCATGAAAATGACATGCTGAATGCTGCTCAGCGAGGCTGGATTTACGGTGATCGTAACCTTCGCCGTTGCCTGCCCATTGTTAGCGCCCGTCGCCGTAATGGTGTAGGTGGTAGTCTGCGTCGGGCTGACCATCGTGCTTCCGCTGCCTATCTGTACCGTTCCGACATTATTGTCGATCTGGGCGGAGGTCGCGTTGGTGGTTGTCCATGAAAGGGTAGAACTTTGTCCCACGTTAATCGTGGTTGGATTGGCGGTTAGAGTTGCTGCAACGGTAACCGAGCCCGAACTGCCGGAGCTAGCCGAACCAGAGCTGCCGGAATTCCCCGAGCCGGCACTGGCTCCCCCGCCGCAGCCGACGGAGAACAGCAACATTACGGCAATCGTTATTAACGCAAGCCGGCGATAGTGAAGCAGCGAGTAAGTCATCGTGACGGTACCCTGTTCCAACATGGACGCGTGTTGCAGCGCAATCGTTGTGTCAGAGCAGCTCTTTTGTTGCCTTAGAGATACTCCGGTTAAGCCCAGTTAAAAGCGCGCGGCATTCAGTCTGTACCGTAAGTGCAGCAGAATCAGTGAGAGCTTTACCCGCTGAGGGCGATCAGCAGCTTGTTTAGGCCGTCTATAGGCGGCGGTTTGTAATTCTGGAATGCCAGTGCTACCATCCGGTTTCGCGAGCTTTCAAGGAGGAGATAATGTCGGAGAACGATGGTGGTGGCACTGGTTTCCTGTGGTTCCTGGCTGGTCTTGGTATTGGCGCAGCGGTGGGAATCCTGTACGCTCCGAAATCGGGCGGCGAGCTACGTCAGCAACTGCGCGAAGTGGCCGAGGACGGCAGCAATACGGTGAAGGAGCGCGCGCGCCAGGCGCGGGAGCAGGCCGGCACCTGGGCAGAGAAAGGGCGCGAGTACCTCAATCAGCAGCGCGACCAGATTCGTTCCGCCGTCGAAGCCGGTCGCCATGCCTATCGCGAAGCCACCGGGGAAGACGTTGAGGGCGCAACGCCAAACGTTCCTTAGTGCCTACGGGCTCGCCCGCACAAGCAGCAGGTGCCCTTGTGCCGAGCCTTAGAAGCAAGTGCGAACCGGCTGGACGTGCCAGCGGCCATCTCGCGAGAGGATGGCCCAACCCGATTGATCTAACCTATTCGAGCTGCAGGTAAGGATTGCAATGGACACCACCTTGCTTACTGCCTTGATCGCCGTTATGGCTGCCGCGGTCGTGGTGCAGATGTTCATGCTCATCGGCATGTTCGTCGCCTTGCGCAAAATGGCCGGTCGCGTCGAGGCGCTCGCCGACAAAGTTGAGGACATCACCACTGTTGTGCAGGGCCGCGTCTTGCCGCTGTTGGAGCAGGCCAAAACCGTGCAGGACCAGGTCAAGAGCTTCGTCGACACTACCCGTCCGCAGCTTCAGACCGTCATCAGCAACTTGACTCAGATCAGCAACACGGCCCGCGCCAGCGCTGAACGCTTCCAGGTCACCGTCAACGACGCCATCGACCGGACTCGATTGCAGGTCATCCGCGGCGACGAGATGCTTACCCGCACCATGAACCGCATCGAGGAGACTTCGGAGAAGGTGCAGCACACGGTCATGTCTCCCGTTCGCCAGGTTTCCGGGATTATGCAGGCGATCAGCACAGGCGTGGGAGCATATTTCAATCAGCAGAAGCGCCGCCGCAACGGCGGTCAATCGGACGAGATGTTTATTTAGCGGCGGCAAATGTCCGCGCGAGCTTCCGAACACCCGCAAGAAACCTCTTTGTCTCCGCCCAAGTGATCTTGTGTAGCTCGCCTGTTCGAGATTCCTCATGGCCATGGATAGCCTTAATGCGAAGCCCCCACCAATAGGCCAGCTGATCGGAATCGACGCCTATCCGGCGCAGTTCGTCTTCGATCGCTGCCAATTGCTCGCCGACTGGATTTCCCTCACGACGGAATAGGATCCGCCTCCCGACGCGCTCGCCGGCCTTGTGCATGATCTGTTCGTAGCAGCGTGCCACGATGACGGCTGCGGCGACGTGATCGTGAGGAAGCAGCGCCTCGGCCAACAACAGCCGACCATTGATGGAAGCACGCGATTTGCAGGCCAAGCTCTCCATCAGATTGCCAAGGCGAATTTGCTGAAAGTCGTCATCTTGCTCCATCTCATCGCGAAGGCGATCCACAATGTCCGGCCCCTCCAGGTGGGCAGCGGTCCAAAGAGCCATATCGTAATCAGCAATATTCTCCAAGCCGCTTCTTCCCTGGTAGCAGTCCCGCAGTCGCCCCAGCACCGAAAGATAATGGCAATATTGGGAGACAGAGTCGCGACCGCGGCCCGGAACTATGGCGAGTAGCCCAAGAGCCGGAGGCGACATAACTCCGAATTCCCGCGGGCAGGTGAAGCGCAGCAAAATCGACACGACCTCGATGTGCTTCAATGGCGCCAAGAGGTCCTCAACCGCTTTTTGCCTGCCGTCCGACGAGTTCAACCGCAAGGGGAGGGGTACCGGTGACGTCAACTGGCGACTCAGCTTGGGCCACCAGTGGGGATAGGGCCAAAGGATGCCTTCCTCAATCAACGACAAAGCCTCTGGAACGATCCGCTTCCTGTCAGTTAGCCTCAGAAGCTCCTTTTCCAATTCCTCGACACGGACGGGTTGTTTCGTCCTGCGGTGCAATACGTCGGAGTATAGGTGGCGGCATTCCTGAATCCACATTTTTTCTTTCCCTAAGGTGGGAGAGGTAAGGGAAATTCTAGTCCTACGCGATCCAGCCGCCGCCTACAACAACTTCGTCGTCGTAAAACACGACCGCTTGCCCCGGCGTGATGGCACGCTGGGGCGTATCGAAGGTCAGCAACACTCCGCCATCGCCGCTCCTCTCCAGAACCGCTTCTGCCGGTTCATGGCGGTGCCGAATTTTGGCCTCGACGCGCATCGGCTCGCGCAGTTCGTCGATGGCAATCCAATTCACGCCCTGCGCGCGCAGAGTGCGCGAGAACAACTCGTCATCGCCACCCACCACCACCTGCCGCTGATCACCGCGAATCGCCAGCACGTACAGCGGCGAGCCCTTCGCCACTCCCAGGCCCTTGCGCTGGCCCACCGTGAAGTTGTGGATGCCGTTGTGCCGGCCGATCACTTCCCCGCTCGTCGTCACCAACTCGCCCGCGGTGTTGGGGATCTCCTCACCCTGCTCGTCCAGGTAGGCATCCAGGAACTGCTTGTAATCGCCGCCGGGAATAAAGCATATCTCCTGCGAGTCCGGCTTCTCGAACAGGCGTAGCCCCGCCTGCTTCGCGGTCTGGCGCACATCGGGCTTGTGCTTGTCGCCGAGCGGAAACAGAGTGTGGGCCAACTGCTCCTGCGTCAGCCCGAAGAGGAAATATGTCTGGTCTTTGGTGCGGTCCGCCGGCCGCTTTAGAACCCAGCGGCCGCTGCGCTCGTCATACTCATTGCGAGCGTAATGCCCGGTCGCCAGCAGCTCGGCGCCGATCTGCCGCGCCGTAATCAGGAGCTGATCGAACTTGAGATGGTTATTGCACAGGCTGCACGGAATCGGCGTGCGCCCGTTCAGATACTCGGCGACGAACGGCCGCACCACATCGCGCTCGAAGCGCTCCTCCTGATTGACGACGTAATACGGGATGCCGAGCGTCTCTGCCACCCGGCGTGCGTCGTAAACATCATCAATAGAGCAGCAGCGCCCCTGCACGCTCTCGGGCATGCCCTCACGTCCCGCCAAGCGCCGCTGGTTCCAGAGCTGCAAGGTGAGTCCCACAACGTGGTAGCCCTGCTGGCAGAGCATGGCCGCGACGGTGGATGAATCCACACCGCCCGACATGGCTACGGCGATGGTCTGCGAATTTAGCATTTAGCACTCGGCATTAGCGCCGAGAGGTAACGCTGTCTGGCACGCCCAGCGTTGGGACTGGCACAACATCTGCTCCCGTCATTGGGCCCGCGATCACGAACCGCATCCCTCGCCAGCACATGATGACCGTATGGCTTACACTTCGGCCAAGAGCAATAAAGGTTTTCTCGTTCGCCAGATCTACTTCGGTGATCTCCGTAGCGCGAAAATATCCCGACCAAATAATGCTTACACCGAGGACAGCGCAAAAGAATCAGGCTTCGGTTGCGCACGCGCTTACGAATCTCTTCGAGCGTCTCTGGTTTCGACTTCAACTATGCACAGCCTTGTACACGGGGCTTAGCTCCCGCAAACGTCCCACGACCTCCGGCACCAACTGCAGCGCGAACTCGACATCCTCCGCCGTGTTCTGCTTGCCCAGGCTGAAGCGAATACTGCCGCGGGCGCGATCGGCTGAACGTCCCATGGCCGTCAGCACATGCGACGGCTCGATGGCCCCGGAGGAACAAGCTGCGCCCGTGGAGACCGACAGACCTTTGAGATCGAGCGCAATCACCATCGCCTCGCCCTCAATGCAGTCGAACGCAAGGTTGGTCGTGTTCGGCACGCGCGGAGCGCTCCCGCTGTTCACCGCGACCTGCTCGACAGCCTCCATAATCGTCTTCTCCAGCCGATCGCGCAATTCAGCAAGGCGCGCGACACTGCCGTCGTCGAAACCCAGGCGCGCGATTTCCGCCGCCTTGCCAAGCCCAACAATTCCTGCGAGGTTTTCCGTTCCCGCCCGCCGCGAACGCTCGTGGCGTCCGCCGTACAAGAGCGGCTGCAGCAATGTGGCCTTGCGCACAAACAGTGCTCCCACCCCCTGCGGGCCATGAATCTTGTGCGCCGAAATGGTCAGTAGATCGCAGCCAATCTCCTTCACATCAACCGGAATTTTGCCGGCCGCCTGCACCGCGTCGGTGTGAAAATAGACATCAGCCTCGGCAGCGACCTTGCCAATATCGTTTATCGGCTGCAGCACGCCGGTCTCGTTGTTGGCCAGCATGATGCTGATCAGCTTGGTTTCAGGCCGCCGCGCGCGCCGGACATCGTCGGGATCGACCAGGGCGCGGCTATCCACGGGCAGGTAGGTCACCTTGCATCCCATCTGCTCCAGGCGATGGCACGAGTTCAGGACGGCGTGATGCTCGATCGCCGCGGTGATAACGTGATCGCCCGGCTGCATCATCCCGAACAAAGCCAGGTTGTCCCCTTCCGTGCCGCCGCTGGTAAACACCACCTCCGCCGGACGGCAGTTCAGCAACTCCGCAACGCTCTCGCGAGCCTGCTCTACCGCTGCCCGTGCCTGCTGGCCCTGTTGGTGGATAGACGAAGCATTCCCAAACTTCTCGACGAAATACGGGCGCATCGCCTCAAACACCTCAGGCAGAAGCGGAGTCGTGGCGTTGTTGTCGAGATAGACGCGCTGCATGGTCTTCCTATTCTAACTTTATTAGATGGACAGGCCGTGTTCGCGATTCGGCAGGCGCACGCTAGCCCAATTCGGCCGGGCAGGGCACCTACTGAAAGAACTCCGTCATCTGATTCGCGCTGCCGGCGCCATTGGGAATCGTGCTCACTCCCAGCGCCGTGAGGCTCAGCCCCAGCAGACTGCGGTGGTCATAGGTGCCGGTGCCCTGATATCCCGGCTTCACGCTCGTTCCCACCAGAACGGTTGCGACCAGTCCACCGCCGTTCCGGTTATCGTCGCGCGATTCGTCGCAGGTAATCACCAGGATTCCGCTCTGCTGAAATTGAGGGTTCGTCAGCAATTGAGGAATGTTCTGGGATAGCCAGGTGTCAGCCGCAGCGACCCGTACGCTCACGTCGCAGTTGTCATTCCTCTGCCCGGGACAATCATGCGCGTCGTGCTGCGCATCGGCAACAATGTACGAATAGGCCGGTAATTGGCTACTCGCCAGGTCCGCCGCAAGCTGCGAGAAGTTAACGATGTTCAAGTTGAGCTGCGAAGGCGGCTGCACGTCGGAGAAATAGGAAATCGGATTGTGGCGGCGCAGATAGGGATAGACATCGCCGCCGAGGTAACCCTGCGATGGCAAACTTTGCGCGTAAACTTTCCACGATTTCGAGGCCGCTTGCAGCTCCCGAACGACATTGTCGATCGTCACCACACCGGTGTAGTTGTCGTCGTTGGTGATGATCTCGCCCGTAGTCATGGTGAAATAATTGCCGATCGAGGGATGCGTGTTGGCGTAGTACTGCGTAGCCAGGCCGCCCTGTGCGATCAGGCTGTTGATGTAAGGAGCGCTCGAGCTACCCACTACGTCGCTGTAATCCAGGTTCTCAAGCACCACAAGGGCGAAATGCTGGACCGCAGGAATACTGGGACCGGACCCGCCCGTGCCTCCGGAACCGCCGCTGCCCCCCGAGCCACCGGTGCCACCGGATCCACCTGTGCCGCCCGAACCGCTGCCGCCCATGCCGCCAGACCCTCCCGAACCGCCAGTTCCGCCAGAACCGGATCCGCTGCTCGTTGCGGGGCTGCTGGAAGAGGTACTGGTCGAGCTACTGCCGCCTCCGCAAGCTGCCAGAGTGAGGGTGACGGTCACACTGCACGCCACAAGTACCGCGACTTTGGAGAAGTGAGTGCGCCAGATGCGGACAGACATGCTGCACCTCAGTGCAGTGGGATGCAGAGCAGCTCTCTCAAGCTGTCATACTGCTCTCGGCGCCCGGATATCGCATTTTTTTAACAACAATTTCCTCCACAGCCCCGCCCGCACGCAATCTGCTCTAGAATCCTTCTTGAAGCCGTCCCATAATGAACCCGAGGAGTAAACCTCGCGTTCCCTCGGGGGCTAAAGCCCACACCTTCTGCGGCTCTGAGCGGCACGGCTGAAGCCGTGCCCTTTCAAAGCGGATGTGGGAGATGGCTTCTTGTCTTTTCGTACCACTCCTCTCGTGAAATCCGCGGCGAAAAAAACGCGCAAGAACGCCAGCGATCGGACCGTCTCCAAAGCCACTCTCAAGCTGCGCCTGCTGAAAAGGCTGAAATGTACTCTGAAGTACGAGAAGCTGGCATGGGCGTCGGGCGCGAAGCTGGTGGCGGGAGTCGACGAGGTCGGTCGCGGATCGTTGTTCGGGCCGGTGGTCGCAGCCGCGGTAATTCTGGATCCTGACTACCGCATTCGCGGCCTGCGCGATTCCAAGTTGCTGGATCGCGAAACCCGCGAGAAGCTGGCGCCGCGCATTCGCCAACATTCGCTGGCCTGGGCGATTGCCGCGGTCGACGTCGCCACCATCGACCAAATCAACATTTATTGGGCTTCGAAGCGGGCGATGGAAGAAGCCGTCGCCATGCTCCCGCTTCCTCCCGACCATCTGCTCATCGACGCGTTGCGCCTTAAGTGCGAGTGCCGGCAAACTGCCATCATTCATGGCGACGCGCTCTCCGCTTCCATCGCGGCCGCGTCCATCATCGCCAAAGTCGAGCGCGATGCGATGATCAGCGCCTGGGACCCGGTGTTTCCCGAGTACAGTCTCGCTTCTAACAAGGGCTACAGCACGCCCAAGCACCTGAAGATGCTGCGTGAAAAAGGGCCCACGCCGCTGCATCGGCTGTCGTTCGCGCCGGTATGGACGTCTTCCGCGCCTCAGGAAGTACTGGAGTTCATGCTGGAAGAAGACGCCGCGGGCGACCTTTCGCCCGAGCTAGCCGCGGAACTCGTGCATCCGCCAGAGGCTTGAACCGCATTCCCTGCGCGGTATGGATTACGGTTGAAGCTCAACCGTTGACTCCCTCTATCCTCTTGCGGTGCGCGGACGCGCCGGGCTGCATCTCTTGATAAAGTAGACCTTAGTTTGCCTGCTAATGCCCACCCTCACCCCAACTGAACCGCTCATTGCCCATTGCCAAAGTTGCGGCGCCGAGGTCCCGCCGGATTCCGACCATTGTCCCTCGTGCGGCCGGCTGGTGCGGGAGCGGTCGACCAAGATCACGGTTGCGCTCACCCTGCTCATGATCTTTGCAGGCGTGCTCCTCACCCAGGCCTTCGTGAACCTGCACCGGACCACCGAGATTTCCCTGGCGCGACGTTGGTTTACCCGCGGCGAGGAAGCCATGCAGGCCAAGGCACCCAAATATGCGGCCCAGGACTACCGCACCGCGCTCAACTATGACCAGGAGAACGATTATTATCGGCTTCGCCTGGCCGAGGCCCTGCTGGCGGACAATCGCCTCGCCGAGGCGCGGGCGCATTTGCTCAGTCTTTGGGAGGAAGAGCCCGCCAACGGAGAGGTCAATCTCGCGCTGGCGCGCGTGGACGCCAAGCGTGGTCACTACAACGACGCGGTGCGCTATTACAACGACGCCATCAACGGCGTTTGGCAGAAGAATCCGCGCCACGCGCGCACCGCGGCCCGTTTTGAGCTGGCCCGCTATCTGCTGCAACAGCAGCAAACGGCGCGCGCCCAGGCAGAACTGCTAGCGCTGCTCGCCGACGCTCCCAGCGATCCCGGCGACCTGCTTCTTCTGGGCAACATGCTGCTCAAGGTCAACGAGCCGGCCCATGCTTTGCAGGCTTACACCGCCTTGCTGTCCAAGGACAATCGAAACGCTCAGGCGTGGGTGGGAGAGTCGCAGGTGTATCTGGCCCTCGCAAACTATGCTGACGCCGAACATACGGCGGCGAAAGCTGTTCAAAGCGATCCCAAGCTGGAGGACGCGCGGCAGCAACTCGAACTGACCCGCGCGATTCTGCGCATTGACCCGGCGTTGCGCGGGCTTACGGTCGCCGAACGCACCAATCGTGCGGCGGAAGCTTTCAGCTCCGCGCTGACGCGCTTGAGCGCATGCGCGGCACAAAAGAACATCCATCTCACGGATAGCAGCGGAGCCGCCGGCGGCGGCAATGCAAACCCTGCGGTGGCTCCGCCCAACGACTTGCAACTGCTGTACACGAGTGGTTTGCAGAAGCTGCCGCAGGCGACCGCGCAGGCTCTGCGCCGCGATCCAGACGCGCTGGAACCAGCTATGCAGTATGTGTTCGAAGTGGAACGTACCACCGCTACCATCTGTCCTAACATGGATGTCACCGATCGCGCGCTGTTGACCCTGGCCCAGCACGAAAATGAAGCCGTGAAATGAGTCCGCAAGAACCAGCCTTGGCCAAACCCAAAGATGCAAGCGGGACCAAACCCGCAGTGTCGACACCCACTCGGCGGCAATACTGGAACAGCCTGCGCGCCATGTTGTCGCCCGGGCGCTTCAGTCTGCGCGAGGAGCAGTTCTTCCTGCTGCTGGCGGTGTTGATCGGCGTGGCGTCGGCTTTGGCCGTGGTTTGCTTCCGCATGTGCATCGAATTTCTGCAACTCAAGCTGCTCGGCAGCGGGCTGCAGCCGTCGGTGCCACGCGTCTTTCTCGCGCCCATGCTCACCGGATTGGTCATTGCCTTTCTGGTGGTCCGGTTCTTTCCGCGGGCGCGCGGCAGCGGCGTCAATCAAACCAAGTCGGCGCTCTATATCTACGACGGTTTCATTCCGATATGGACGGTCATCGGAAAATTCGTCACCAGTGCGCTGGCCATCGGTAGCGGTCAGTCGTTGGGTCCCGAAGATCCGTCCCTGCAAATCGGAGCCGGTCTGGCCTCGGCCTTGGGCCGGCGTCTGCAGCTCTCGCGCGAGAAGCTGCGCCTGATCGCGCCGGTGGGCGCCGCCGCCGGACTGACCGCGGCGTTCAACTCACCCATCACTGCGGTGCTGTTCGTGATCGAAGAGGTCATCGGACGCTGGACGGCCGGCATCCTCGGCGCCGTGGTCCTGGCCGCTATCTCCAGCGCGGTCATCGAACGCTGGTTCCTGGGCGATGAGCCCTTGTTCCGCGTGCCCGCGTATCACCTGGAACATCCCATCGAACTGGCCGCCTACGCCAGCCTGGGCGTGATTGGCGGGTTCGCTTCGCTCGCCTTCGTCAAGTACATCGCCTACTTGCGGCCTAAGCTGCGGCGCTATCCTTCGTGGACGCAATATTTCCAGCCCGCCGCTGCCGGCCTGCTGATCGGCCTGATCGGCATCCGCTGTCCCGAGGTGATGGGCGCCGGCTACAGCTACATCGACCAGGCCATGCACGAGCAGTACACCTGGCAAATCCTCGCCCTGCTGGGAGGCTTGAAAATTGTTACCACGGGATTATCGTTCAGCAGCGGCACGCCCGGCGGACTCTTCGCGCCGGTTCTCTTCATGGGAGCTATGATTGGCGGCGCGGTAGGCATGTTCGAGCGCCAGATGTTTCCACATCTCGCGATCCCGGTGGGAGCTTACGCGCTGGTCGGCATGGGGACGCTGTTTGCCGGCATCCTGCGCGCGCCCATGACTTCGGTCTTCATGATCCTGGAGGTCAGCGGCAACTACAGCATTATCGTTCCCGTGATCCTGTCGAACGCGATTGCTTATTTCATCTCCCGCACGTTTCAGCCCACCCCGATCTTCGATTTGCTGTCGCGCCAGGACGGCCTCGACTTACCTTCCCTCGAAGAAGAACGCGAGGTGCCGTTGCTGCGCGTCGAAGACGCCATGCGTCCTCCCCTGGGGCAGACGCTTACCGGCAGCATGTCGCTGGAGGAAGCGCAGCAGCGGGTGAAGGGTTCGGCGAAGGATTTCTTCCTCGTGGGCTTGGGCAACGACCAGTGGTCGGGGATCTCACGCGGCGAGCTGCTTGATCTGATCTCGGATACCGAGCTGCCCCTGCCGCTATCGGACGTGCTCACCGCCAGCATTCCGTTTCTGCATCCCGATCACCCCCTGGACACCGCTTTGCGCCTGATCGGCGAATGGCCGCTGCTACCGGTGGTGCATCGTGCCAATACGCAACAGTTGTTGGGCGTGGTGTCGCTCAACGACGTCATGCGCGCCTACCGCGGCGCCGGCGTGGGAATCTCCCAGACCGAACTCGCCGATGGTGCCATGAAGCCGTGATCGCGGTCCGTGGATGGCGGATACTGGATCGAAATTCCCTGCAGCAGCATGTGTCGTATTACGATAGAATCGTTCTACCCCGCTTATGAACCACCGTCGGCTTACTCTCTCCGACTATCAGGCTCTGGCCGAGCTTCGTTATCAAATCCGCTGCTTCCAGCGCTTCAGCGAGGACGCTGCCCGCCAGGCCGGCATCGAGCCGCAGCACCATCAGATCATGCTGGCCATCAAGGGCAGGCCAGCGGGAGAACAGGCGCGGATCGGTTATCTGGCCGAGCGCCTGCAAGTTCAGCATCACAGCGCGGTGGAATTGGTTGACCGGTTGGTGAAGAAAGGCCTGATCGCCCGCACCCGCAGCTCCCAGGACCGGCGCGAGGTCTTCGTCAAGCTCACCGCGCGCGGCGAGCGGGTGCTGGCCGAACTGACGCTGCACACCCGCGCCGAACTGCGCTCGGCAGCGCCGGCGCTGGTTGCCACCCTCCGCAAACTCGCGCCCCGTGGTAAGGCCGGCAAGAAGACGCGGCAGCACACCCAATCCGCCCGTGCCGCAGAGGACTTAGCCAAGGCCACCCTGACGCAACGCCACCCCTCGTCGTCCGTCTGGGACCGATCCGCCTACCCTTTGTCCACCAATCCCAGCAACTCGGACATTTCTTCGTAGAGGAAACCTTCGCCCGGACGATAGGGCTGCACCCACCTGCCATCAATGACGAACTGCGGAATCGCCCGCTTCCCTGTATTGCGAATGACCTCTTCGGCCGCGCCCGGCGTTCTCTCGATGTCGATCTCCGTGTAGGAAACGTTGTTCTTCTCGAGGAAGCGTTTGGCGATGCGCGAATCCGGGCACCAATAGGCGGAGTAGACCACCAGGTCCATGGGCATTAGATTAACAAACCTCTCCCGTTGAATCACCGATGTTGAATCACCGATATAGCGCTTCGCGATGGCGCACGCGCCAGGCAACTATCCTGTCGGTCCCTTCTGCAGGTCGAAAAAGCGCAAGAAATTCTCCGAGCTCTGCTGCCCAACTTCTTCCCGCGAAATCCCGTGCAGCTCGCCGATCTGGCGGGCAACCTCAACCACCAAGGCCGGCTCATTGCGTTGGCCACGATGGGGAATCGGCGCCAGATAGGGCGAATCCGTTTCGATGAAGATGCGATCGAGCGGAGCCTTACTCGCTGCATCGCGAATGTTCTGCGCTTTGGGATAGGTGATGTTGCCGGCGAATGAAATCATGAAGCCAAGGTCGAGCGCCGCGTGCGCATGTTCGACCGTGCCGGTGAAACAATGCAGAACACCGGCCAGACCGTTGCCCGCCCAATGCTCGCGCAGCAGACGGAACAGATCGTCCCAGGCGTTCTCGCTGTTATCGGAGGGGCGGTTGTGGATGATGAGCGGCAGCCTGGCGGCACGCGCCATTTCCATCTGCTGCACGAAGACGCGCTGCTGCACGTCGCGCGGCGAGTGGTCGTAGAAATAGTCCAATCCGATCTCGCCCCAGGCGATGACCTTGGCATCGCGCGCAAGCCGTTCGAGTTCGTCGAAATCAGCTGGCTTCGCGAGCGCCGCTTCGTGCGGATGAATGCCCACCGTCGCGTATACGCCCTCGTGTTCATGCGCCAGCTTGATGGCACAATCGAGCGTGCCCGTGCCCGGACCGTCACCATTGCCGATGGCGAGCATCGTCGTAACCCCGGCCCGTTGCGCGCGCGTAAAGACGGCGGCGCGGTCGGAGTCGAAGCGCTTGTTCTCGAGATGGCAGTGGGAGTCAGTGAACATAGTGGATATTGGTTAGTGGTTAGGCGTTAGCGGTGCGATTGCGTAATGATACGGCGCCCTTTCCCGGCGACTTCTTCTATCCACTAACCACTGTCCACTATCCACTTCATCAGTGCTTCAACAACTCCGCGTGCGTGCGCAGGAATCCCATGATATTGCCGCGCGATAGTATGCCCTGGAGCTGGCCTTCGGACACTACCGGCAACTGATTCAGGTCTTCGCGACCCATCATCGCCAGCGCCTGCACCACAGGAGTCTCCGGCGTGACGACGCGAAGCTGGCTCACTGGCCGCATCACGCTCTGGATGCTCGTCTGGTTCCAACGTTCCTGCTCGACGTGTTTGACTTCATTCGGGGTGATCAGCCCGACCAGCCGGCCGTCCTGCACCACTACGAAACACCGGCGTCCGCTGGTCAACAGATACTGATGGACGAAATCTTCCACGCTCAGGTGCGCCTCAACTGCCGGGCAAATGCGGTCCATCAAATCGGCGACGGTGCGGCCACGCAGCACCTCCATGAATTCGGTCTGCAGGTAGCTGCTGCGGGAGGCGTCCAGCAGAAACCAGCCGATAAAGGCGATCCACAGTCCGCCGAAATTTCTGCCCACGAAAAACTCATAAAGACCCCAGAGGATAAAGAGGAACGCAATCACCTGTCCGACGCGCGCCGCTATCTCGGTAGCGCGCACCGCGTTCTTGTTGATCCACCAGATCACAGCGCGCAGCACCCGGCCGCCATCCAGCGGGTAGCCGGGAATCATGTTGAAGGCCGCCAACATGAAATTGATGTAGCCCAGCCAGAGCAGCACCGCGGCCAGAGGGGTTTGCGCTTCCATGCCCTGTTTCCAACCCCAACCGGCCAAGCCCGCCAGCAAGAGGCAGACGGCGCCGATGACGAAGCTCGAAAGCGGGCCGACAATCGCAACCCAGAACTCGGTTTTGGCGTCGGGTGATTCCTGCTCAATTTGCGACACCCCGCCGAGGGCGAACAGCGTGATGGACTGCACCCGCAGGCCCCGACTCTTAGCTAGCAGCGAATGGGCCAGTTCGTGCAGCAACAGGGTCACGAAGAACAAAACGGCGGTGATTACGGCCGCGGAGTACACCGCGGCTTCGCTCAGGGTCGGCATCACCTGGCGAAAGTGCTCGACGAGCGAGAGCGCGATCAGGAAGGCGATGATGAACCAGCTATAGTGCAGCCCAATCGCAATGCCCTTGATGCGCCCGAGTTTGATTTGTGCTTTCATGACGTAAATTTAGTAGCAACATATTTGGAAGGGCACGGCTTCAGCCGTGCCGAATCGCCAAGAACCAGATGGCCTTTAGGCCCTGAGGGAGTGCCTCAGCCGGCTGAAGCCGAATTTGTTGGGTTGCTCCTGCCGCACGCCGTAAAGGCGTGCCCTTTCAAAACGGACCGCACTATATCCTGAACCGCCTTTACACCGTTTCCAATTCCTCTTCCAGCAACTGCTTGTTGTACAGCTCCGTGTAATAACCGTTCCGGTCGATCAGTTCGTCGTGCGTGCCATGCTCGACAATTTCGCCGTCGTGCAGCACGGCGATGCGATCGGCGTTGCGCACCGTCGAAACGCGATGCGAGATGAAGATGGTCGTGCGCCCCTGCATAATTTCGCGCAGATGATTGAGGATGCGGTCTTCGGTTTGCGTATCCACACTGGCCAGCGCGTCGTCAAGCACCAGGATACGCGGATTGCGAATCAGGGCGCGCGCGATCGCCGCTCGCTGCTTTTGCCCGCCGGAAAGCGTCAGGCCGCGTTCGCCTACCAGCGTTTTATAACCGTCAGGGAAGCTTTCGATTTCGGCGGCGATGCTGGCGGCCTCAGCGGCGCGGCGTACGTCATCGTCGCTCGCGTGCTCGGCGCCGAAGGCGATGTTCTCGCGAATGGTGTCGCTGAACAGGAATGTCTCCTGCGGCACGAATCCGATATTGTGCCGCAAAACCGAAAGCGGCAGCTCCTCGATGGGATGGCCGTCGATCAGCACCGATCCCGCGTCGGCGTCGTAGATGCGCGGAATGAGCGAGACCAGCGTTGACTTGCCCGATCCTGTCGGGCCGACGATGGCCAGGCTGCTTCCGGCGGGCACGTGCAGGTTGATGTTTCTGAGCACAGCTTCATCGCCGTGCCGGCGGCCGTTGTCGTTTTCTACCGAGCGCAGTGTCTGGCCGTAACGGAAGCTCAGGTTGCGGAACTCGATCTCCCCTTGAATCTCCCGGCCCATCCTGTCCGCAACGGACGCGGACAAGGATGGGGCACCCAGTTCTGGAGCAGCTCCCCATATTGTGGGTGCCCCACCCTTGTCGTCCGTTGTTGGCGACAGGGTGGGCCCATCTATGACCTCGGGCTGTTCCGACATGATGTCGTGAATGCGGCCTGCCGACGCGGTGCCGCGCTGGAAAAGATTGATCACCCAACCCAGCGCGATGATCGGCCAGGTGAGCTGCACCATATACGTATTGAACGCGACGAAGCTGCCCAACCCAATGCGATGCAGCAGCACCTCGCGCCCGCCCACGAACAGGACAATCACAATGGCGATGCCGAGCAGCGTCTCCAGCGTCGGCCACAGCATACCCATCAGCCGCACCAGCTTCAGGCTGCGCGCAATGTACTCGGAGTTGTCGCGTTCGAAAAGCTCGATCTCGGCTTCTTCCTGGACGTAGGCGCGGATCAGGCGGGCGCCGGAGAAGTTTTCTTGCGCGCGCGCCGAGATGTCGGAGAACATTGCCTGGATGCGCTCGAAGCGCTCATGAATTCTGCGCCCAAAATACTGCACCACGATGCTGACCACCGGCAGCGGCGCGAAGGCGAACAGCGTCAGCCAGGGGCTGATCCACAACATGAAACCGAGCGCGCCCGCGGTGAAAACAATGGTGTTCGCGGTGTACATGATACCCGGTCCCAGCAGCATGCGCACGGCGTTGAGGTCGTTGGTGGCGCGGGCCATGATGTCGCCGGTGCGCGTGCGCTGATAGAAGCTGTACGACAGCCGCTCTAAATGCGCGAACAAGTCGTTGCGCAGGTCGAATTCGATCTCCCGCGAGACGCCAATCAGGACCCAGCGCGTCAGGTATTGAAAGATGGCTTTCGCGCCGGCAATGGCAACCAGGAGCAGCGCGTAGACCAGCAACTCGTGGCGGACCAGCGCCGGATCTTTGTGCCGCCCCAGGCCGGCGTTGAGGACGTCGATCCCGCGGCGAATCACCAGCGGGAAGAAAATCCAGATGCCGTTGTTGCAAAGTACGCAGACCGCTCCAACGATGTAGGTAGCGCGATACTTGCGCAGATAAGGCAGCAGTGGGCGAAGGTTGTTAAGCATTCAGCACTCAGCAGCCAGCATTCGGCCAAGAGAAGACAATGGCAGCCA
>Ga0335077_10000286_pt1 | contig 54179 bp, 49 predicted proteins | sample Lox_Sample_31_FD_207151 | JGI IMG/M metagenome (GOLD analysis project Ga0335077, IMG submission 207151) | Soil microbial communities from Loxahatchee National Wildlife Refuge, Florida, United States - Lox_Sample_3.1 | ecosystem: Environmental > Terrestrial > Soil > Wetlands | place: USA... | reverse complement strand
TCACTGACTCGATGCCCGAGTGAAAGGCAAACCGGCAATTATGGGCGCTTGCGATTGGGCGTGCGACTCATGGGCTGTTGAATAGCGACCCGCACCGAAAGCTGCCCCCCGAAGTTGTCCCAAAGTCCGGTTGTGTGAAGTGAGGGTTTGTCGAAGGTCGCTTGAGTTCTCATCTCCGCGAACGCCGTTTCCGGGCAGTTTCAGAGAGTCAACGATACAGGAATTGGAGCGAATCCTTATGAGTGCTGGGAAGTTATTCTTTGACTTCGACCTCCTGTCCGGTCGCTTTACCCAATGCAGGCAGGTAAGTGTCCGTCGTGCAGTTTGTCCAGGAAGATTACGCGACATAAACCGAAAGATCCGATTGTGGAATTGCTGGCCAGGAAGCCGAAGCGGCAGGCTAATTAGCGTTTCACAAAAGTCTATTCAAGACCCACGCGGCGGAGCAGGGTTTGGAAGCGTGGGTCGTTGCGAATGGGATCAAAAGCCGGTTCGATAGCAATCTCCGTCATGGATAGAGAGCGTTCCTCGAAAGCTCTTTCGAGATAGTCCAACGCTTTCGTCTTCTCACCAAGCTGGGCATAGAGAATCGCGGTGCCAAAAGCTGAGTTGTAATCTTCGGGTGGATTGACGGGGAGGTGCGTGAAATCAAGAACTTGCTTCCAGTAGCCATGGGGGCCACCTGTGGTCCAGGCGCGGCGCAGAGCGGCTTCTTTTTGCTCGGCAGAGTTGTCGTTTTCGCCGGCGAGCAAGCGTGCTTTGGTGTCTTCATCGATGGCTTCCTGAAATTTCCCCATGAAAGCAAGAAGTTGGGCCATTCGTTCGTGATCGATGGCGAATCCGGGGAACATTTCAGCGGATCTGCGGAATTGCGCGAGGGCTTTGTCGTACTGGCGAGCCCAGATGTAGGTGCGGCCGAGGAAGGATTGCATGGGGGCAGAGAAGGGATCAACGGCGATGGCTTTTTGCATTTCGGCGATGGCTTCCGCATGGCGACCGAGGGGAGAGAGGTAGCTGTTGGAATAGAAGAGGTGGGCGTAGGCGTCGTTAGGATTTAAATCAAGAGCGCGCTGATATTCACGTTCCGCGGCGGGCCAGTCAAAATCGAAGTGAGCCAAAATGAAGCCGAGAGTGGAATGCCCGGCGGCGAGAGAAGGGTCCAGAGTGACGGCGCGAAGAGCGGCCTCCCTGGCCATGGGCATGGATTCCATAGGGGTCATGGCGCCAACGACAGGAGCCAGGCTGTAGACGCGGGCGAGGGCAGCATGGGCGGGAGCGTAGTTGGGGTCAAGTGTGATCGCGCGTTGGAACTCTGAGATAGCGCGTTGGAAGGAAGGTTTAGTGCGGAGTTCCGAGTCATGGAGACCATGAAGGTAGGCTTCGTAGGCTGCGGCGTTGAGGGGAGGGGCGTCGGCGAGACGAGCGAGGGCGGAAGGGGAAAGGGTTAATTCGATCTTGGTGGAGATGGCGAGGGCGAGGTCGCTTTGGAGCTTCAGGACATCGCTGAGGTCGCGATCGAAATCAGCGGCCCAAAGGTGAGTTTGATCGCTGGCCTGAATGAGTTGGGCGGTGACCCGGACGTGCTTGCCGGAGCGACGTACGCTGCCTTCGAGCAGGTAATCCACAGCAAGTTCACGAGCGATCTGGGCGGCTCCCTTTTTGGCGTCTTTGTATTGCATGGAAGAGGTGCGGGCAATCACGCCAAGGTGTTCGGGATCGAGTGTGCCCAGCTGGGTAATCATCTCTTCAGTCATGCCATCGGCAAAGAAATCCTCGTGGGGATCTGCGCTCAGGTTCACAAACGGGAGAACGACGAGCCTCTCTTTTTTCGTGAGAGTATTGAGAGACTTGGTCCGACGTGAGCGAAGAATGAGTCCGGTCGTTGCCATTGCGACTAACACGACTGCCAAATAGATGGACCAACGGACCTTACGGTTTAAAAGCACTGAGGTTGGGGAGCTTTTGGGCACGACTGAGGCTGCGCCCTGACCAATACTATCGATGATGGAAATTGTAGGCTCAGGCTCTGTGCTGACTGGGGCGGTGAAGCGATAGCCTTTTCCGGGAATGGTACGAAGGAAGCGTGGATTTTCCGGGTCCTCCTTGAGGGCTTGGCGGGCTTTTCGAACGGCGGTGTTGATGCTGTTGTCAGCGTCGACGAAGACATCTTTGCCCCAGATGGCGAGGAGGATTTCCTCGCGGCGGACGAGCCGGTCGCGGTTTTCGGCGAGCAGGAAAAGAAGTTGCAGGGGAATGCGTTCGAGTTTGACGAGGTGACCCGCCCTGCGGAGTTCGAAGGAGCGCGGGTCGAGTTCGAAGTCTTCAAATCGTATGGTTTCGTGGGGCATGGTCCATAAGCGTGGGGGCCGCCCAATTCTACGTTTTCGTGGGGTGGAGACAAAGCGTTGATTTGTGGGATCCTTCGAGGAGGGTGAAGAGGGGCAGCCGGAGGAATCGATTTAACCATAAGAAAAGAAGAGATTTCGGGCTTCAGGGAATCTACACGGGAACTTCAGGCCGGCTCCATTGTCGAGAAACGGCATTGCGTTGAGTATGGCGGCTCCCGCGGTTCGACCGGCGTGAAATCGAAGAGGAGGCTGGCCATGAAAAGTTTTGTCTGGAAGGTGATGGTTGCAGGGGTATTTCTGCTGGGATTTCTGAGTGTTGGGGCGAGAGCACAAGGCAATGACAATGATGGCTGCAGCGATGCGACGCTGAGGGGGGACTATGCGTTTACGGTGTCCGGGACGATCTGGGTGACAGGTCCCGAAGGCGTCCTAGAGGAAGTGCAACGCGGTGGTATCGCCATGACCCATTTTAATGGAATCGGCGGTCTGTCCCAGGTCGATTTTGTGATGTCGGGTCACAACAATTTGCCGACGCCTCCGACTCCTCCTACTGATCCTGTCACAGGTTTCCATATCATGGAGACCGGGACCTACAAGGTGTACTCCGATTGTACGGGAACGTTTACAATTAACAGCCCCGGCACCGTCATTACTGTTAAATTTGTGCTCAGCGATCAGGGAAGGGCGATTCATACGATCGTGACGTCGCTTATCCTCCCGTCAGGGCCGGTGACGGCACTGATTCACTCCGAGGGTCATAAGCTGGGGGTATTTCAGGACTAGGTTGACTTAGGTTTTGAGCGCTGAGCGGTTGAACGCTGAGAATAGTGATGGGGCGCGAGCACAGGTAAAAGTGGAGTGGTCGCGCCCCATTCTTTCGTTGGATTGGCCGCACCGATGCTAATACACAACGGGGGGAGGGTGCATCTCATCAATGCGCTACCATTCGGGGATTCTTCGCACTGGGATCTCTGAAAACTAGGACATCCTTTTGCTGCGGACCACTTCGCCCAAGTACTCTTGAATCTCCCCTCGTCGATCTGAATCACCTGACTCAAGTGGTAATTGCCTTCGGTATCGCTGACAACTCCCCGCTCAAGACCGTCTTGCGAGCTTCGCAGCACGACCTCCATCGCAGGTAATGGCAATCGATCCTTTCCCGCTCTCTGCCCAATATTGTCTGGATCTCGATTCCGGAGCGATTCTTCGTCGTCCACAGCCTGCGGAATGAATACAATTTTCGGAAGAGACAGACGAAGATAGACTGGACGGAATGAATGAATCCCTGGCTCTTGACGGTACGATGGTCCGCTCTTATAAGTGAGCCATGTTCTGTCTAGCACGCATCAGCCTCGTATTCCTCGTCGCCGGAAGCCTTTCCATAGTTTTGGGACTGCACCTTGCGGAATCATCGGGACAGCAAATGAACGGGCGCGACACAGGTCAAAAAGACCGGGAGCGGAATGCCGAGGACGAGTATCAGTTGGGCGTGATGTACACGCGGGGAATCGAAGTTACTCAGGATTACGGCATGGCAGCAAAGCTGTTCGAGAAAGCTGCCAAGCAGGGGAATGCTAAAGCGCAAACCGCGTTGGGATTCGCCTATCATCTTGGTCGTGGCGTTCCTGGAAACGATGCCGAGGCAGCCAAGTGGTTTCGCAAAGCGGCCGAACAGGGAGAAAGTGCAGCGCAATACAACTTGGGATACGCCTATTTCATCGGCGCAGGGGTGGCACAGAACGACACGGAAGCAGTTGCATGGTTCCGTAAGGCCGCGGAACAAGGTTTCGCCGATGCCGAGAATAATCTGGCGGTTATGTATGCTCGCGGGCGCGGAGTTTCGAGGGATTTCGCAGTGGCGGCGCAATGGTATCGCAGAGCCGCGGAGCAGGGCCTGCCGGACGCACAGACGAGTCTGGGGGAGCTATGCGCAAACGGCGACGGTACACCCAGAGACGACGCCGAAGCCGTCAAATGGTTTAGGAAGGCGGCCGAGCAAGGATACGCGAAGGCGCAGCTCAACCTGGGGCGCATGTACGAAGTTGGTCGAGGGATTTCACGTGACGTGGTCGAGGCGTATGTGTGGTTTACTCTGAGCTCCGCAGCGGGCAGTGACGAAGCAAGATCGCACTTGAGCAATTTGGAGAAAGGCATGACTCCAGCTCAAGTTGCAGAGGGAACGACGAGGGCCAAAGCCTGGTTGGCCCACGCTTCGTCGCAGCGCTGACGCGCGGGCGAACTGCCGCAGTCTGATTCAGAACTCTGGCTAGTGAGGTCCTGTCATGAAATGGTGGAATCACCTCTGGTGCAGTTCAGCGAAGCCAGCGAGCCATGTATTTGGCCGCATCCACCTCACTCTGCCCGAATGGACTGAGGTCACTCCGACAAAAGGAATGCGGGTGTGGCGCGACACCGACGGTGATGTCCTTTCTCTGGCCAATTCTCCAGTGCCTTTTACGGATTCTGATCAAACCGACGAGATGAAAGTAAGGAAATGGTGCAGAGAGATCGCGCAGTCCAGTGGCGGTGGTCTGATCGAAGCGCACAGATTAGATATCGGAATCAAACTCATTTACAAGCGCCTGGATATGCCAGCCTACGTTTACACGGGCATGCTCATTACTCATGTACGAGCTTTATGGCTCATTTGGACAATCGTCGCGGGGGAACGTGGAACCACTGGGGTGCTGGAAGCGGTAGTCACGGCGAACCTGATAAACGACGGAAAGCTCAAGCCTGAGGAGTATGAGCTCCGCTGGGGCCAGGACCCCTATGATCCCGCTAATCGCAGCGTAGACCGACGTATCCTGCGTTTCATGTCAGATGACGAGAGCTATGACGTACAATTTCCGCAGCATCCTCTATCCAAAGTCAGACGTGTCCTAGCGGCTCTTCCTCGGAAAGTGAAATACCATTCCTGAATGCTCGGGGCTCGGGGCTCACGACTCGGTTCTTCGCCCGTTTACAAGGCTTGTTCGCTTGTCCCCCATTAATCAGCCTGCATACTCATCCAGCACAATATCGGCATCGAAATTGGTCTAGGATTTCCAGCAGGTTTGATGCCAGAAATTTGCGAACCGACAGCTCTCGTGATGCGGGGACAGCGCCGTAGTAGGCCTCAGCGATTGCTCCCGGTGATACGCGCCATTGTGTCCGAGTCTCCGCCAAGCGAAAGCAGGCAGTCTAGCCTATCGGGGATAACAAATGATCGGTCCAAGATCCCGCGTCACTCATAGGAATGAGATCGGCGTGGCTTAGTCAAGAAATGCCCAGCACCGCGATTCCACGTAGTAGTAACACGTACCGAACGGTGGCAGGCAATTGTAATAGACAAAGGGCTGGGTTCCGTCATGGGAAGAATATCCAAAGTCATCTTCACCAAATATACCGACTCTTGCTGCAGGAACGGATGCAATGAACTCCGGAACAAGATCGTCCAGGCGTTCAGGGTAGTGGTGGTACTTTGCGCGGTAGGCTTGACAGGCTTCACCTAGCCTAGCAGCACGACACTGAGTAAGTCTCCGATGGAAGTGATTCGTGCCCACTACTGCGACGACCCCCAGAAATAAGATCCCCACACATCGCATCACTTTTAGTGCAGATGTGCGCAATCTAGCGAACAAACACAGAATTGTTGCCACCAATAAGCACGGTAGGATCAGTGTCAGAACAGCCACCGAAATAACAGGCAGGAACAAAACCCACGCATCGAGGGTGTAGAAGCCTAGAGAGATGAACACGGCTGCGAATAGATGCCACGGGGCGCGGACGAATATCTTAACGAGGAAGCCGTCGATGTCCATTTTGGCGGAGGTTTTACTCCGGTCCTTTCTTCACCGGAGACTCGGGCGAGCGAGAGGACTGCCAAGCCACGACTTCCTCCATGTACGCGTAAACCGAACTGCTTTTCGCGTGCAAGTGTCGGTGTACGGGGAGACCTTCGGTTCGCTCCCAGCGCTGGATGGTACGCACTGTGCGGTTGAGAAATAAGGCGATTTCCTTCCAAGAGTCGAGCCGATCTGTACGCGCGTGGTGAAGGGCAGCCGTAAACCCATCAGCGTAGCGGCGTGCCGGGACGGTAACGAGGGACGATGATCTAGTGAACTGGCTCTGGGAGCGAGTAAATGGCAGATTGGAAGTCATAACAACTGAGCATTCTCCTTAGCGAATTAGAGGGAGCTTCTCCTGCGGAACCCTCGAGAACGGATGCACTTTATTTAGCAGTGATACTTTATACTGTCAAGTACTTTTCACAAACTTGAAAAACGTCGCCCGTATTCAGACATCCTTGGAAGAACAACCCAGGCCAAGCCCAGCTAAGGATTCTGCCTTCTCTAAATCACAACGACTTTGCGCGCCACGCCAATGGGCACTGCAGATCAAGCCGTGCTTCTAACTAACCAAGCGACTCTATTCGACAATTTCGAGCTTGGTACGCCATTCCAAATGGTCCATTGTTGCTCCTTAAACCATGCTTCCGAAGCGTGAAACACCTGTTTCGTGGTGAAGTATGACCCGTCGTTGCATAGGCTCAGGAAGATTCCAGGATTTGCCAGACGGTCTGCCAGCGCCTTCAGCACGCTTGGGCGCTCTTGCGCTGGGAATGTCTGAACAGTGCGCCGCTCGATAATCACGTCGTAGGGACCGGGACACACCGTCAACTCAAGCAGATTTCCGACGACAAATTCGAGGCGACCGCCCGGGCGTTCAGCCCCAGGGGGACAGAAATAGTTAAAGCGATTCGGATCCCATTGGTGCGCCTTTGCCCTTTCGGAGGTCGCTGGCGAAATGTCCAAGGCGGTGACATCGAAACCTGCGCGAGCTAGGGCCCGCGGCTCCTGCGAGAGACCATTCCCTGCGCACAAGATGCGCGCCAGCCCGTTATCCAGCATCACGTTAATCAGCAATTCATCTGAGTTCGCAACATCGACAAAAGCGCCGCTACATTTCACCAGGGGTGCTTCCAACATTGGGTACAGATAATGGTTAATCAGGCCCATAGAAATTTTGTCGTTCCACCACTCATCCCAGAATTTGCTGCCGCGCTGCGTGGCACTGGCTTTCACTCTGAGGAGGGTCTTCAACGTTTGCAGCATTCGCATAACACCGCATCCCGCCACAGCATATAAGTTTCCTGAAGCCCTCGGCGCACCAATAAGACTACCCCTTGGGCCGCGATTTTATCCCTGTGAGAATCAGTCCACCGCCGAGAATTGCCATGGAAATCCACACTCCGAGCATCTCCTTCGGTTCTTTGTCTTCGACGGGCCGATGGAAGTAGGGTGAAGGCTGGAAGATACTTAGGCCAAGGCAGAACAACACCCAAACTCCGATGACCACTCTTTCCCATGCGAATCTAGTCAAGTTCCGAGAACTCATTCCCCGTGACCAACGTAGACCTCGAAACCCGAAGGAGAAGAGACAAGCCGCCAATCCGAGGAAGAGAACTAAACTCAAGAAGACCCAAACGTCGCCAACGCGGCGGTATGCCAGCACTGCAATCGCCCCGAGAGACCCAACCGATAAAAGGCATCCAGTTAGCAGCGCGAGAACCGTCAACGCTTGCGCGGCTCGGTGTTTTGCATCCATGCGACTCTCCTAGGCCTGCTGCTCGAGGACGAGCGTATTGAATTCTTGAAATCGAGCAGTGCATCTGGCACAAAGGGTTCTGAAGCGAAGCTGAACGCTCTCAGGTAATCTCAGCCGTTCCGGCGGTTGCACTCTCAATTTCTAGCTTGCGCCGCTCCAGAAACAGCAAAGTAAGCGCAATGAGATATAACTGGGGAAGCAGCAATATCAGCCAAAAGCCCATGGCGGGAACCGGGCGGAGATACCACGGGAACGGCTCTCCGAACTGATCCCCCAGCAACATCAGAAACCTAACCCACGCAATCACCGCCGCAATTCCTATTCCGAGCCAAAGGATAACCAGAACTGCGATCTTGCCTCGGTCGTGCTTCAAGAGAGCGTTGCCTCGTTTGACCGCTGCAAATCCTGTCTTACCCTCCAAAATCGCCGAGGGAAACCCCGCTGCTGTGGCAAATATCAAGATCGGACCAACGATCAAGCCCAGGGGACCAGTAAATACGCTTGCCAATAGGACCATCCAGAAAAGCCTGAGTTGCTTCCGCGAGACCGACCGGATCGCCTCCCAGAAATGCACGCTCCTCCCATTCCAAACTTCCTGAGTAACAAACGCCGACGCTGCCAACGCGCGATATTGCACTGCAAGAATCAAGTTGAATAAGACAACTACCACCAATTTCTGCAAAAAATTCATTCCCTGCCAAACTTCCTTCAACATGACCTCGGGAGGGTGTGGCGCGACAACGTAGTTCACAATCATCGCCACCACAAAGAGCACAGCAATGACGAGTCCCATGAGCAATACAGACAGCACGACTTTCTGACGCCACACCTGCCACGTTCTTGCCACAAGCGTTGACATGTTCATGACGTATGCTCGTTTTCCACTGGCGCCCTTCGTTTTCGAACCCAGTACCAACTTCCCCGATGATGTTATAACGAGATCGGCCTCGATATTTCCCCTGTCCATTGAGGACCACTGCTTTCGAGCGTTTTGGGCCTCGGGGCGAATAACATTGAAAGCGCAAACAAGCTCAAGCCTAACCACCTGACAATTTGTGCTTTCATAGCTTCTTTCGTTTGTTGCGCGACCGAGACGCCAATCCTTGCATACATCCAAAAATCCGCAAGCCATCTGCAGCTCGGCCTGGCTCGGAAGTTGAAGACAGCCGATCGCTCGTGCTTAGTCATCTTTGGAGACAAATACGAACTTTTCTATTTGCCCAGTGTTAGTGCCATCCCCTATGTTTTTCCAAGCGCGAGACACAGCCGCTTAGCGCGCTTGTCCTGGCGAGCGACCACGAAGTCGGCATGGCACATCTCCACTACGCTAATGAAGAGGCTCGCGCTGTTAGTTCTCTCTTTGGAGCCAAGCCCTTGGTGGGTGATGCAGCAACTCTTGTGGCCCTTCGTGCTGAAGCCGGTAAGAATGACGTTGTTCACCTCATAGCTCACATCGACGTTAACCACGACCATCCGCAGCTCTCAAGCATTTCACTCGGCGACACGAAGAACGATGGTACGCTCAAGCTGAACGATATCTATAACTTTGACCTAAGAAAGACCAGTCTGGTTGTCCTCAGTGGCTGTGAGTCGCATATGGGCAACCGCACCCGGGGCGACGATATTTTCAGCCTTAGCCGCGCCTTTATTTATGCGGGTGCCTCTTCCGTGGTTGCGAATCTTTGGAGCGTGGACGACGCCGCGACCGAGCAACTGATGGTCGCCTTCTACACTCATCTTAAGGCCGGAATGGGCAAAGCTGAAGCGCTACGTGCCGCGCAAACCGATGTACGCCAAGAGTATACGAATCCGTTTTATTGGGCAGGCTTCGTGCTCACGGGCGATCCCGGTACGTTGGAGCACTCGCGCTGAAGCTATCATCTCGGACGAGGTTCAGGCAGTGGAGCTTGACTTCGCGGAGGCGTGCGAGCATCCAGTGGATGATGCGGTTTAAACCGGCGTGGTTCCGTCATGACCTGCTAACGCTGTTGGACCTGCTGAAACAAGGCAAGATCAAGCCACTGATCGCACAGCGGTTGCCGCTTGAAGAGGCGCGCCGCGCGCACAAGATGCTGGGCGAAGGCGGAGTGCTCGGCAAGATCGTGCTGCTGCCGAATGTGTAGCGGGAAATGATTCGTAGCACTCGGCGAGAAAAATTGGTTCAGATATCCACCTGGACGACCTGTAAATCTGCGAAACTCAAAAAGAACAATGTGCACTAGAATGTTTTTTCGCCCAATCCCGTGGTAGCGATAAGGGAGGCGAGGATTTACTCTTGCGTTGTTTTTGCGTTGTTCGTTTGGAAACCATGGGTAAAGACAGGCAATGATGGGCAGCTATGTTCTTGATTTTAAATACAAGTCGTTTGTTTAGATTGCCTAGGCTTTCATTATGAGTCCGCTGCTATAGCCGTAACAGTCGGGGGTGACATGGGATGTTTCTGATTGTCACTCACTCCGACTCCTTCCAGCCTGGCCAGTGACATCCAGTGCCTCGGATGCGGAATTCTGATTCCTTTTCGGACCATTGGTGCGTATGGATGCGAAACTTCTATAGCCCTCCGAATTTTCTTCACAGTCAGTCGGGGCAATATCTGGCGACGGTAATATTCCTCATCAAGCCACTCCGGCAAGTCCGAGGGATTCTATCTCTTCAGCGCTTCAACTTAGTGAGAAGACTGTGCAATCAACTGAGCAACTTTTGAGTTGGCCCCCACCGATTCGACAAATACAATCTGATTCGGGTTGAGATACATCCGATCTGGTTCGTGGAGTTCCTTGCCGCGCTTAATTAGGGCGTTGGTGACTTGTTTAGTCTCGGAGTTCGCTTGGCTCGTCACGTAGTAAACATCCGTTAGGACTGGATGAGAGGTACCGTAGCCGTTTAGGTGGCCAAAATAAACCGATCCGTTCGTCAGTAACACTGCTTGGTACGGAGTTGTAAATTTCACAGCAGAGGTCCGGAGGGTGAAAACAGCTAGCGAAACGAGCGCGGTAACCAGCAATCCCCCAAGGACCCATCTGAGTGTAGTGGAATTCACTGTGCGGCCCCCAAAGACCGCACGACACCGCTCCACCCGCGACACGAAAGCAGGATTAGGCTGATGAGTCCGACGACGAGCAAACCGAGTGTACCAGGCTCGGGGGTTGCCACCGCCGTAACGTCAATTTGATTCGTGCCGTAGGTGATGTCCCACAAATAGCCGTCTTCACAGAAACTGCTACCGTTCGAGAATTGTCCAACTAAAGAGGCGTACTGCATGATAACGAATGTCTGGCCGAGCGGATCATAACCGTCCGCCAGCATGAGGTCGAGCAACGATCCGCCTCCAAGGGCCGCATCGCCGTGAATATCAAGCAACGCGCGGCTCGTGGGGCTAATTAGCGCCTCCAGCGTTCCACTTCCGACCTGTTCGTAATTCCCGAAGATCGTAAGGGTGTCTCCCGAATTGGACATCGTCCCGCCCATCGCAACGTTTCCGATGATTGTTCCCGATCCCTGCAACGTGGCACCAGACCCGAATTCGACTGCGGCGGGATCGAGAATGCCGTTAACGGTGACAGTGCCCCCCATTGCTGTGAACGTCGTCGCTTTCATCAATCCGCCACTTTCAATCGTTGTAATGCCACCTGTCTGCGAGTACCCGCCAGTAAACAATGCCCCTGAGATATCGGTCGAACCTGCACTTTGCGAATATCTGTCTGCCACAAGAGTCGCCGTTGGACTGACAATCACTGAACCGCCGGAGTTGTTGAAACCACCAGTCGTGTTCAGGTCACCGCCTAATGTCAGACTTCCATTGGCGTTGTTGTTAAATCCACCACCGTTAATTGTCATCACGCTTCCGTGATCGACTTGTATCAGTCCATTGTTTTGAATGGCATGGAAGCTTGCAAGATTGCCCGCACCAATAAGCTGCAGTGTGTTAGGGGATAAATTACCCGAGACTTCATTCGTGAACGCACCGCCCACGCTTAAGACTCCCCCGTTTTGCAAAACTACGTTACCCAAGCCCCCGGTGGAGGTCGTATTGGCGAGATTTCCGCGCACGTTGAGAGAACCATCGACAATCGAGACCAGTCCACCGTTCGTAAAGGTTCCTGCCACGTTGGCTGAACTTCCACCGGTGATGTTAACGGGCGTCGGGCCGAACTGATCATTCAGGAAATTCCCCGCGACCGAAAGAAAACTTCCATTCTGTATTGTTGTCGTTCCGTGAGGTCCACCGCTGAAATCACCTCCCACCTGTAGGCTGCTTGCATCCAATGAGAAACTGCCTTGATCAAAATGGAAATTTCCTCCAACAATCCCGACACTCCTGTTTGATAGGTGCACCTCTGCATCACCGTCAAAGAAATCTCCTCTGACGTTCATCGCGCTGCCACTTAGGCTCAACAGATTGCTGGCGGCGGTGAGCCCGCCGTTTACGGTTAAGTTGCTGTTGTTGAGACTGTCTACGGATTTGATGAGATCGAGATTGCCTCCAAGGACTGCCACGGTGCTGTCTACAAGGGTTAAAGAGGTGCCGGAGCCGCCAGCGGTTATTCGCAGAGTGTGATCTCCCGATCCATCCACAACAGTGATAGAGGCGTTATTGAAGTTCAATGCAGCACCAAGACTTTGGTTCCCCCCGGTCATGTCCAGCACGAGACTCGCTCGATTGGTGAAGTTCAACGTGCCTTCGACACCGATACCGTAGGGACCATAGGGTCCACCGCTAGAGCCAATCACGAGATTTGCTCCGTTCCCCCAATTGATCGTCCCTGAAAGGACAATGCCCTCGGGGGCAGGGCCGGCTATTGTCAATGTCGGAGCGTGACCGCTGTCTTGCAATATCTCTCCGGCGCCCATCGTCAGGCTGTTTATGACAGTTCCGTTTGCATCAAACGTTACCGTGTCTGACCCTGTTCCATTGATGACGACATCGTAGGTAGCGCCGCCAACGTTATTCGGCACGCTAGGGTTGCTGCTCCAACTAGGGGCATTGCTCCAGTTGCCGCTCGCATCAGTCCACGTCGCGACCACCTGACCGTGCACTGGAATGATTTGGAGTCCGAAGAGGAAAACGAAGAGAGTCACCACTTGCTTTAATCGCACGGGGCCTCCGAAAAGCGAGATACACAAGGAGCGACGCATTGTTGTCTGCAAACTGCGGGCCTATTTGTGGCGTTGGCCCACGATCCCTTAGAGACTCATAAATAAGCTACTTACAATTCTCGACAGCTGATTGACCGGGCAATAAGGTGCAATCCTTTTCCGGCTTATGGAATATATCTACCTGATTACTAGCGCGTGTGATATCCGTCACGTAGCTATGGCTGGTTATCACCGATTCGGGACTCCTGGAAGCATTTGCCATCTCGAGTGGCTCGGTGGCGTCAGCCAAAATGAAAAAATTTGGAGCGGCGAGCGCCCATCAAAAGGCGCCCATGTACACGCCTGCCCTCTCGGCCGGACAACTAGGCCCGTCCTCCTCGCCAACGCCCGGGGCTCTGAACAAATGGCTGCCAGCCGCCTGCTTCAATGTATTTCTTTGGTGCTACTGGGGTGCTATTCGCTTTGCGGTTCGGTGCAGAAATGCGCTGGGTGCTGCGCGCAGCAACTTCTCTGGAACATGTATAAATACAGGAGATTTCGCATTCCCTCGCTTTGGTGCGCACTGTTGCAGACAGCTTGGGACGGCTTTGAAGGCCGGGAAGATCACCGGATCCCTTTCGCCCCCACACGGAGTATACGGGTCAGGCGCGGGTTGCTTCAAATCCCACGGCTTCGGTGCGCCTGAGGGCGGCAACGAGATCGTAGAGTTTCTCATTTGTGCAGACCTCGTAATACAGGTGATCGGTGGCGGGGCCCACTTTGCCATCCGGGAGCAGCTGGCGCGCCACTCCTTTGCGCAACACTAGCAACTCGACGGACTCGCCCATGGGCACTTCGCCATAGAACAATTCGACTTCCTGTTTGCCCCAGGGATAGTCGAGCCTTGTGCGAATTGCTTCGAGCGAGATCTCCTCGGAGAGTTTTGCAAAGCCTTCTTCGTTCAGTTCAACGCCGTTCATGTTGAATCGAACCAGGAACTCGTCCAACTCTTCCGCCGATGCGCCTTCCATGGCGGTCAAAAATTGAAAGACGGAGAAGAGTGTTTTCTGGCGGCCGAGCAGTCGTTTTGCCAGCTTTGCGCAACCCGACAAGCGGTCTGACAAGTTCAACGCCTTGGAAATCATGATGCGCGATTCGCCGTCGGTCCAATACGTTGGCGCGGATCCCTGGAACGCCACGCCAATGCCGATTTCGAGCGGCGGCAACTGTGTCGATGCCGCCTGATCGTTGTAGGAATTGCACACGGCCAGAATCTGTCGGGACAGCACACAGGCTTTCGCTACGGGCCGGGCGTAGGCGCGGCTCGCCTCCGTCTCAAAAATGGCGAGGACAATCGCGTCCCCTTCGATGAACACTTTTTTGGCGGAATAGCGGTCCAGGAGCCGCTTCACAGGTTCGTGCAGATTCAGGCTGAAATGTGACGCCGGGCTCAAGCCTCTGGCCAGCAGGTCCTGCGTCATTTTGGTGGAGCCGCGCACATCCGCCTTGATGATGACGTGCGAGACCACCTGATCCTGCTCCGGCCGGGCCTCTTCCTTCAGCACGCATTCGTACAGGCGATTGTTCATGCGCGAGAGTTCGCGCACCTTTTCGGCGGTCACCAGGTTGATGCGCTCCATGCAGGCGGCGACATGTTCGGCATCGCGCAGATCGCGGCGCAGACGCATGAAGTCCGTAGCGAACCTTTGTACCATCACCTGAATTTCGTCGCGCGAATACCGCCGGATGCGCCGGATGAGCTCTTCGATGGGCTTCATCGTCAGGCGCCGGGCCGGCACTTGCTTGAGCAACTCTTCGACGCGCCGGGCCTCTTCCTTGGAAACCAGCGCTTTGCGCAACTGCTGCAAGTGAACGGGCGGGCAAAAATCGCTGGCAATGGGCCGAACTTCGTAGCTCGCCAGGATGTGGCCGATCAAGTCCTGCTGCTCAAGCTTGGCGGCAAACTGCGACAACTGCCGGACGCGCTGGCTGCGCTCGGATTCCTCGGCGGAAGAAGCGTCAAAAAGCCTGCGGGCATTCTCTGGGTCATTCAGATAGTCACCGAGCTTTCCGGCAACATCCTTGCTTGCAAAATCGGCCTGCTGCTCGGCGAGTTCGAGTTGTGGTCCCAACTTCGACAGGTTTTCGTGTAATGCGGCGAGCCGCTTATCGATCTGAGCCAGCGATGAGCGCATCTCCGCCGGGTCAGCCGAACTAAGGAACTTGTTCAGGAGGCCGTCTCCGCGTTCCAGTTTCTTTCGCAGCGCGTCGCGTTCGCCCTCTAAAGAGGTAATTTCACCGCGGATGCGCTCCGCCTCGGACCAGAGACGCTTGTGATTCTCGTTCGCGTTTGGAGAGTTGCCGGCGTTCGGAGATTCGATGCCGATCTCCTTCAGGAAATCCTGAAAAAGACCATCCATAGCCTCGAATCGGTCGGGGTCACGGGCGTAATTCCCCAGCAACACGTAATGCTCGAGGAAAAAGAAGTCGTCCTTGCCGCCATCCAGAAAAATTACGCGGTTCTTCAGCATCTCGTAAACCGCGGGAAATTCTTCTCCAAACAGCGCCCGCCTGGATTTGGCGATGACGTTCTCTTCAATGTCGGTCAGAATCTGCGCGACCAGTTGCCCGATCAGCCGCAATACATCTCGACGCGCGGACTGCATTTCAGTGAGCCGCGCCTTAAACACATGCGCTTGCTGGCTCCGTTCAAAGTATTCGCCGCGCTTGCGGATGTATTCCTTGCCATCCAGGATGACATTGGCGAACTGATTCTGCAGTTCCGAGGTGAGGAACTTCAGGATAGCCAGGCGAAACAAAACGTCGATTTCAATATTCTTCTGATGCTTGGCCGTGGTCAGCGAACTTCGCAGCAGCTCGGTCAACAACTTGCGGAAGGCGGCTGAGTCTACCGGCTTGCTGCTGCGAAATTCGATGCCGGAAAGGTAGCTGGTGCTGGCGTTTTGCCGGATCAAGTCAAAGAGGTAATCGCGGGCAGCCTGGACAAACTTGGGACTCAAATAGACATCGTGATGAATGTTGTCGACGCCAATCGTCAACGAGCTCATCGGCAAGACTACGTTGTAGCTCCGGAGCGCGCTCTTGTTGGCTTCCGTCACGCTGGATTGGAACAAGCCTGTGGGCATGCCATCCGCCTAGGGACACCTATCCGTCCAACTTTCAACCTAGCAGCAGCCCCGGGTGGGGGCAAGGCATGGCAGGTACAGGGGTAGCTAGAGAGTTAGCTGAACCTGCGTCCTAAGGCTTGTCGACCCGAATCCGGCGGGAATCGCCCCCTAAATGCTCCAGGAGGATGGCGAGCTGCGGCCAGGGGGTTTTCAGGGGGAATTTGTCGCTCCATTCCAGGATGATGATGACTGGCTGGGCAAATGCATCCTCGAGGCCCAGGGTCTCAAAGTCGTGGAAGTTTTCGAGGCGGTACAGGTCGCCGTGGAACACCTTACGGCCCGCGCCGTATTCGTGGAGCAAGGTGAAAGTAGGACTGGTGACGTCGTCTTCCTGAGCGGCGTGCAGGCCCGCGACGATGCCCTTCGTCAAAGTGGTCTTGCCGCTTCCCAATTCCCCGCTGAGGAGTATCAGCAGGGGCGGTTGGAGACTCTCCCCGAGCCGACGGCCCCAGGCAATGGTTTCCTCGGCGGAGTGAGTAATGACTTCCTCAGCCACGCTGCTGCAGCTCCTCCAGCAACTTGCGCCTCGCGTATGGAATTGCCTGAGCCACCTCGCCGGCGAGCACTCCGGATGCTTCCGCAGACTCGCTCAGCAGATCGGCCGCGTAGCCGTGAAGATAGACGGCAAGAGCCACAACGCGAAGCAAATCCTGCGTGCCGAACTGGCAGATTAAAGCGCCGATCAGGCCGGTAAGCACGTCACCCGAGCCACCCTTGGCCAACGCTGGGCCGGCGGTGGTGTTGACCAAGACCCCTCCGTCCGGGGAGGCGATGACGGTATGGAATCCTTTGAGGACGACGTGCGTGTTCCAGCGGTGTGCAGCATCGACCGCGGTTTGCACGCGATCCCTCTGAACGCTTGCGATGGAACTGCCAAGCAGGCGCGCCATTTCTCCCGGGTGCGGTGTGATGACCAGATGCTCTGATTTTCGTTTTGCCAGCGCGCCACCGCCGTCGGTGAACGCGTTTAATCCGTCCGCATCGAGAACAATTGGCGACTCGATCTCGCTCACCACATTCCGAATGAATTCCTGAGTTTCCGGATGCTGCGTCAAGCCGGGCCCCACGGCCACCACGCTCTTGCCTTTCAGCAATTCGCGAAACGATGCCGAGTTGCCTGCTGATTTCGCGAGCGTTCCTCTCGGCGTTGCCGGTAACGGTTCGGTCATGTATTCCGGCTGAACGCTGGCAATGACAGGTAACGCTGGCTCGGGCGTGGCGATCGTCACTAAACCGGCACCGGCGCGCAGCGCGGCCTGGCCAGCCAGAACCGCCGCGCCGGTCTTCCCGACCGATCCAGCGACGATCAGCAGGTGGCCAAAGGAGCCCTTGTGGGCGTCCGCCGAACGAATCAGAGGCATGCCCGCGAATTCGTCGGGGCCGGCCCAACGGGCTTCGCTTTTTCCGATTTCTTCCACGAGGGCAAGTGGCGAGCCAATTCCTTTCACCCGCAAATGCCCGCAATTCGCCGCCTGGTTGGAAACCAACTGACCAATCTTGGGAGCCGTGAACGTAACGGTCAGATGGGCACGCAGCACCGGCCCATTCGTTTCTTCGCCATCGGAAGGCAGTCCCGACGGAGTGTCGACCGCCACGATCCAGCCGGGGCGTGGCAGCGTGGCGTTGCCCGACAACCGGTTCACATCTTCAATTACGCGCGCCAGCAGTCCTTCCACGGTCCCGCGAACGCCGGTACCCAACAGCGCATCGATAATCACCTCCGCTGTGACCACCTTGGGCCAGTACTTTTCCCAGTCATTCTCGTTCTGAACTGCGAGTACCGTGCCGCCGAGATCGCGCCAGCGCTCAAAATTCTTTAGCGTATCCCCGCGCAGTTCGTCCGCCTTGGCAAACAGATAAACGGAGACTTCCGCAGCTTCCTCTTTCAGGTGGCGCGCGACCACAAAACCATCTCCGCCGTTGTTTCCCTTGCCGCATAAAACGGCCACCCGTCCGGGAGGATCGGCGTTCTGATGTCCGAATTTTTCCAGGAATTCTTCGGCGACGCTGCGACCGGCGGCCTCCATCAGCAGCAATCCCGGCACACCGAACCGTTCGGCCGTCAGGCGGTCCACTTCGCGCATTTCTGCCGCGGTCAGCGCCTTCATGATAATTCCCCGAGCCTCAGAGCATCCAGCCGCCGCTGACGTTCACGACCTGGCCGGTGACGTATTCGGATTCTTCGGAGGCAAAAAACGCGACGGCCGCCGCGACATCGTCCACGGTAGGAGGCCGCCCAATCGGGTAACGCGCGTCTCGCAGCTTGCGCGCCTCTTCGAGCGTCAGATCCTTTTCGTCGATGCTGGAAGGATTCACCACGTTTACCGTAATGCCATTCTTGGCTTCTTCCAGCGCCAGCGACCGCGACATGGCGACGACGGCAGCCTTCGCCGCGGCGTAGGCCGAAATCTTCGCCTGGCCGAACGCGCGTTCCGCTCCCACGGCGCCAAGATTGATGATGCGGCCCCATCGTCCCTTACGCATGACGGGCAGCACGGCGCGGCACATATGAAATACAGTGGTGACATTCGAATCGAAAATGCTTTTCCACTCTTCGGGCGAGGACTCCGCGAGGGTGCCCCAGCGAAAATCGCCGACATTGTTCACGACCACGTCGATGCGGCCGTAACGGTCCGCCACCGTCTTGATTAATTGCTCGGCGCGGCCCGACTGGCTCACGTCCGTTTCCACAGCAACGCAGTCCGCTCCCGCAGCCTGCAACTGCCGCAGGGCCATTTGTGCAGCTGCTTTGTTCGCGCGGTAGGCAATCGCGATGCGCGCGCCTTCCCCTGCAAGTTTCAGCGCGATTCCCCTGCCAATCCCACGGGTACCGCCGGTTACCACTGCTACTCGATTTCGCAGCGACATTCGCCTTCCTCGTAACTCCTCGCAGCTACTAGCTTACTTCAATTTTGCGACAATCACGGTCATATCGTCGGCCTGCTCCGGGCTACCCGACCATTCTTCCGCGGCGGTCATGAGAGACTGGGCAATCGTTTTCGGTGTGGCATGGCGCACACGCTGCGCCGCCGCCTCCAGGCGCGACACGCCAAACTCCTCGCCATAGGCGTTTTCCGGTTCCACGAGACCGTCGCTGTATCCGATCAGCACGGCATCCGGTGGCACATCAATGCAGCCTTCCTGATACTGATAGTCATCCATGACGCCAAGCACAATCCCACCCACATCCAGATGTTTTGCTTTGCCGTCCCACAAGCAGAAGCCTGGGAGATGGCCGGCGTTGGTGTAGCGCAGCTTTCGCGTTGACAAGTCGTAGATGGCAATGAGAAAGGTAGCGAAGCGGTCGTCCCCTGTGTTGCGCACCAGATGCTTGTTCAGGCGCGCCACCAACTCTGCCGTGGTGAGTTGATCGCTCCCGGGGGTCAGTAACTGGCTACGCAGGGCGGCCTGCAAGCTGGCCATCAGCAGGGCGGCCGAAATTCCTTTCCCGGAGATGTCGGCGATGGCGACGGCCACCTGAGTGGGGCTGAGCTGAATAAAGTCGTAGTAGTCTCCACTGACACTGCGAGCGGCGCGGCAGATCGCTTCGATCTCGATACCCGCCACCTGCGGGAGGTTCCGCGGGAAGAGCTGGTCCTGTACCTCGCGCGCGATGGAGATTTCGTTTTCGAGGCGCTGCAACTGTTTCTGCTCGGCGATGAGCCGGGCGATCGAGCCAGTCATAGAGTTGAAAGATTCACCCAACATGCCGAGCTGGTCGCGCCTTTCCACGGGCACGCGAGCGGCGAAATTCCCTTCCTGAACCGATTGAGTCGCCTGCGACAGATTCGAAATGGTGTGCGTGATGGCCCTGGTGAGCCGTATTCCGATCAGCAGCGCCGCCAGCTCGATCAACAGGAACACCACGCCAATTACCTGGAGCTGCGATACGCGCGCGCTGCTAAGTTCACCTAACGAGGCAAAAATGCGGTGATTGAGCTTCGATCGTCTGGCCGTGAAAAAGGCGAACACCGGATGGTCCTGCTCCAGCACGCGGGCTCCATTCAAGTAGATGGCCTTCAGTTGTGAAAACCCTTCCACGACTGGGTCCATCGAGGACTCAGGTTCCGGCAGTGTTCTTGTGTCTGTTTTCACCCGCCCGATGCGGCGATAGTCTTTCTCGCCAATCTTCACGGAGCTTTGCCCCGAGTCGTTTTCCACGGTCTCTGCCAACGTAATGTCGATGGGGCCCAGGTCGGGAGCGACGCGGTCAAGAAATTCCGGCGTGACCGGTACAGCCAGTTCGATCACGCGATCGCCGCGCGGAGAGTCGGCCAGCCGCATGCCCACGAGACGCAACTGCGCTCCAGATTGCACCAGCCCTGTGAACGAGTTCCTCCGCTCGCCGGCAATTTTGCGGAAGTATTCCAAGTCATCATTGAAAGTGACCACCAGCCCGGGCAACTCCTTAGATTGGGCGACCAACACCTGTTCCGCAAGAGCCTTTTCGAGCACGCGCGCGTCGACGTTGGCAGGTATGGATTTTTCCACCGCTGCTATTCCCGCGGTCGAGTCGGCGAGCATCTCCAGACGGTCGTCGATGTCGTGATAAAGGAGATAGGCGCCCAATTGCGAATAGATGATCTGTCCCAACAGGCTGGCAAAGATCAAGATCAGCACAACCGGGACGATCGCGATGAACAGGTACGCGACGATCAGGCGGTTCCGCAGACTCCAAAGCAGCTGATTGCGCCAGCGGCTCCAGAACCGGTAGAGCAAATAGAAGATGGCAAGCAGTCCGAGAAAGCGCAGGAAGCCCAATCCCGGCAAGCTCTGTAATGGATTGTTGGTCCAGCTGGTCAGCAACAGGAGGGCCGTCAGGACCAAGGCAGCCCAATCGAGCGCTGACAGGCTTCTCCAAAACGCAGTTTGCGGTTTAGACGTTCCGTTCATGTGAATCGAGGTTACAGAGACACTTTACCCGATTCGAGGCGGCCGAACGAGCCCGAGTGTCATTCGGGAGGAATAATCGAGACATCGTAGCAGGATCGAATTCAGGGTCTGTGCAATATCCCGTCGTTCGCCGCTCTATTTGTTACCTTCAGAATGGCGGACAACACTGTGCTTTATGCTGTATGTGAAATAAATCACCAGTCCAATAATCAACCAGACGATGAGGCGCACCCAGGTGATCCCATTCAAGCTGGCCATCAGTCCCAGGGAGACCACAATACCGAGGATCGGCACGACGGGCACCCAAGGCGTCCGGAAGGGCCGTTGCAGTTCCGGACGGCGCACGCGGAGAATCATCACCGCCCCGCACACGATCACGAACGCGAGGAGCGTGCCAATGCTCACCATCTGCCCCAAGCTTCCGATCGGTACGAGCGAGCCAAAAATTGCGGCGCCCAGGCCGGCAACGGCCGTGGACTTCCAAGGCGTGCGAAATCGGGGGTGAATATGACCGGCCCATTTCCAGAGCAAGCCATCGTGTGCCATAGCATAGAAGACGCGAGATTGCCCGAGCAGCATGACGAGCATTACCGTGCTCAAGCCCGCGAGTGCTCCGGCATTGACCACATAACTGCCCCACTTCACGCCCGTCTCGCGAATCGCCAAGGACACTGGGGCGCCAATGTTCAGGCGTGAATAGTGCACGGTCGCGGTCAGTAGGCCGGAGACCGCGATATATAGGATGGTACAAATGATCAACGACCCGAGAATGCCAATGGGCATGTCCTTTTGAGGCTTCCGCGCTTCCTGGGCCGCTGTGGAAACGGCATCGAAGCCAATGTATGCGAAGAAAACTACCGCGGCTCCTCGAAAGACGCCCGACCATCCATAGGCGCCGTATGTGCCGGTGTTCGGCGGGAGAAACACACTCCAGTTCGCATGAGCGATAGCGGGATGCTTCAGAACAAATGGTAGGGCCACGGCGATAAAGGTAAGCACCGCGATCAGTTTCACGAAGACGATGCCCGTGTTGAAGTTTGCCGATTCCTTGATGCCGATGATCAGGATCGTGGTGACACCGAGAATCGCGAGGAACGCGATCAAGTTAAACTTCGCAGTGGCTTGAGGCAAACCAACGAGCTGTTCCGGGCTGAGATTCAGCGTCGTGAGCGGTGCCCAGCGACCTTCGAACATCACCCATTTCGCGCCGGGAACGTCACAAATCTGAGGGGGCAGGCTGATGCCGTAGTCCTGCAAGAAAGCCACCAGAGTGCTGCTCCAGCCACTCGCCACCGTTGCCGCGCCGAAGGCGTACTCCAGAATCAAGTCCCAGCCGATGATCCAGGCGACGATTTCGCCGAGGGTCGCGTAACCGTAGGTGTATGCGGAGCCCGCAATAGGAATCATGGACGCAAATTCGGCATAGCAAAGACCGGCGAATACGCAGCCGAGTCCCGCCAGCACGTAGGACAGCATAATGGCCGGGCCCGCATAGAGAGCCGCCGCAGAACCCGTCAGTACGAAAATGCCAGCACCGATAATGGCTCCGATGCCCAGCGTGACCAGGTTGATCGGGCCTAAAGCGCGCTTCAGCGAGTGCTCGCTGGTGTCGCCCGCCTCCTTCATCAAAACGTCCAGCGATTTCGTTGCAAAGAGCGGATTGCTCATGCAGCTTTTCCTCCCGGTCGAATACTCAATGCCACGAACATTGCGTTTACTGCTTTGCGCCCTTGTTTCGCCGCCACAGCCAATACACCGGCAAGCCGAGCAGCACAATCACGACGCCCCCACCCGCGGTGCTGGTCTTATAGAGCAGAATGACACCCATGATTCCGGTGGCCGCCAATATATACAATAGCGGTAACCAGGGATACCCAAAGGCTTTGTAAGGACGTTCCGCATCCGGCCGGCGAATGCGCAGTACGAAAATTCCTGCGACGGTTAAGACGTAGAACAGCAACGCGGAAAACACCACGTAATCGAGCAGGTTGCTGTAGACGTTGCCGTAGGAGCCGTCGGGCTTTCGCGTCCGCAACAAAATCAGCACCACGATCCAGATGCCCTGGTAGACGAGCGCCACACCCGGCACGCCGCGGCCGTTCAACTTCCCCGTGGCCTTGAAAAACAGGCCATCTTTTGCCATCGCATACGCTACGCGTGAGCCGGCAAGAATGAGGCCGTTGTTGCACCCGAATGTCGAAATAATGATGGCGACGGCCATCATCACGGCGCCTTTGGCCCCGAATATCGCGGAAAGCGCCGCGGTCGCCACGCGATCGTCTGGCGCGTTCTGAATCTGAGCCAGAGGCAGCGCAAACAGATAAGCCAGGTTGGCCAGGCAGTAGAGCGTGATGACGATCATGGTGCCGAACACCATCGACAACGCCACGTCTCGCTTCGGGTTCTTTACCTCCGCCGCGGTGAACCCGATGTTGTTCCAAGCGTCAGCGGAAAACAGCGATCCCACCTGCGCGACCGCAAGCGCAAGCAGCAAACCGTACCAGCCGCTCCCGGCAGTCGCTGTGGGCAAAAGTGATTTCAGGAATCCCGCGCCGGGCTCGATGGTGTTGGCGCCGCGGATGGCCCAAAGGTGCGAAAAATTGTCGGCGATGGCCGAAGCGTTCCGCGCGACAAAAATGCAGAGGAAGATAAGTCCGAGCAGAGAAAGCATCTTCGCGGAAGTGAAAATGTTTTGAATCCATTTTCCGAGTCTCACCCCACGGGTATTCAAGAACGTGAGAAAGATGATCATCAGCACAGCTACAAGCTGCTGGACCGACAGGCTAACCGCGAATTTCGAGGAAAAGTTGATGGGAGGAATAATCCAGGTGTTTGGGGAAATCGCCGGGAAGAGAACACCGAGATATCGGGAGAACCCGATGGCCACGGCAGCGATGGTGCCCGTCTGGATCACCAGAAACAACGTCCAACCGTACAAAAATCCCCAGAGCGGAGAGAATGCCTCGCGCAGGTAAACGTACTGGCCGCCAGCGTGAGGAAACAAAGCCGCCAATTCGCCATAAGAGAGCGCCGCGGCAATGGTCAGTACACCGGTCAGAACCCAAGTGAGGAGAAGTCCTCCGGCCGAGCCGGTTTGCCGGGCGATGTCGGCGGCCACGATAAAAATCCCGGAGCCGATCATCGACCCGACCACGATCATGGTGCCGTCGAACAAACCGATGGCCCGCACAAATTCATGTTCGCTGGAGGGACTCTTCCCTGCTACCGCCGACCTGGATTCTGCCATTTGCGCGTCTGCCTCAGTCGCCCGAGAGATTTATAGCCTCTAATTTCTGAACGAACTGCCTTGCGCGTTCTATGGGATCCGGAGCCAGCAGGATATCGCTGATCACAGCCACCGAATCCGCCCCTGCCCGCAAAATACCTTCCACACGGTCGAACTGGATTCCCCCAATGGCGACGATCGGCTTATCTGTCATCGGGCGCAGCTCACGAATCAGGTCCATACCGACTACAGGATCGGGATTCGCCTTGCTCTTGGTCGCAAAGATCGGACCAATTGCAATATAATCCGCCGAAGTCGACGCCGCCCGCGCAAATTGCTCCCGGTTGTGTGTCGAAACGCCCACCCAGCGGTTTGGCCCAACAATGGACCGCGCTTGCTCGACGCTCAAGTCATCCTGACCTACATGAACGCCGGTAGCGCCTGCCAGGAACGCAACGTCAGAGCGGTCGTTCACGAAAAAACTTACTCCGGCTTCGTTGGAAGCTCGCGCAAGCGCTTTCGCGGCCTGCAGCATAGCGGCGGCAGTCCCTGCCTTGTCGCGATACTGCAAGATGCGCACACCTGCACCGATGAGTTGTTGAGCAAATTCCAAGATGGGCCTGTGAATCAGTCCAGCGTCTAATATCACATAGAGGCGTGGCATCACAAGCCGCATTGGATTCTATTTTCCGTTAACGTTGAGAAGTTTTTCTATGAAATGGGTATCGAATTTTCCCGCGATGAAGTCCGGATGCGCCATGATGCGCCGGTGCAGCGGGATGGACGTCTTGATTCCCTCGATGGCGAACATCTCCAACGCGCGCTTCATGCGGCCGATTGCTTCGGTGCGGTCGCGCCCCTTGACCACAAGCTTCGCAACCAGCGAGTCGTAGTACGGCGGAATGACAGCATCGGTGTACGCCGCGGAATCCACCCGGACCCCCGTGCCGCCTGGCGACTGGAACGCTGTGATGCGTCCCGCAGAAGGAACGAACGTCTCCGGGTCCTCGGCGTTGATGCGACATTCGATGGAATGACCGCTGAAGGTCATTTCCCCGGCGGCATCTTCCATGCGCTCACCGGCGGCGATACGAATCTGCGCCTTCACCAGGTCCACGCCCGTTACCAATTCGGTCACCGGATGCTCCACCTGGATGCGCGTGTTCATTTCGATGAAGTAGATCGAGCCATCGGTGTCCATGAGAAATTCCACCGTTCCGGCGTTGGTGTAACCGACTTCGGTCAGCGCCTTCACCACCTTCGCACCCAGTTCTTTGCGGCGTTTGGCATCGATGACTGGCGATGGCGACTCTTCAATAAGTTTCTGGTGGCGCCGCTGAATTGTGCATTCGCGTTCACCAAGGTGGATCACCTTGCCGTGCTGATCGCCGAGCACCTGGATCTCGATGTGCCGCGGATGCTCGAGGAATTTCTCCATGTACACATCAGGCGTGCCGAATGCCTGTTGCGCTTCGCTGCGCGCGGTCTGATAGGCGCCGAGCAGCTCCTGTTCGTTGCGCACCACGCGCATCCCGCGGCCACCGCCGCCGGCCGCCGCTTTCAAAATCAGCGGATACCCGACACGCTTTGCTTCTTTCGCCAGTTGCTCTTCCCCTTCGACCACTCCATCGCTCCCCGGAATGGTAGGCAGACCGGCGTTCTTCATCTCACGGCGCGCGCGGTCTTTTTCTCCCATCATTTCGATCACTTCGGGTTTCGGACCGATGAACGTGATTTCTGAGGCTTCGCACACCTTGGCGAAATTGGCATTCTCCGAGAGGAAGCCGTAGCCGGGATGGATGGCATCCACGTTGGTGATTTCCGCGGCGCTGATCACATGCGGAATATTCAGATAGCTTTCGCTGCTGCGTGGCGGGCCAATACACACGGCTTCGTCGGCGTAGCGGACATGCAAAGCGTTACGGTCTGCCTCCGAATACACGGCCACCGTGGCAATCCCCAGCTCCTTGCAAGCGCAGATGACTCGCAGGGCGATTTCCCCGCGGTTAGCTACAAGTATTTTCTGAAACATGTTTGGAGGGCTTATCTCTTTCGGCTGGGCCGGATCCCGAACAGGGGCTGGCCATATTCCACCGGCTGCCCGTTTTCGGCAAAGATCCGCAGCACTTCGCCGCTGACTTCCGATTCGATCTCGTTCATGAGTTTCATCGCCTCGACGATACAGAGCGTTTGTCCCCCATCAACGTGGTTCCCGATCTTCACGAAGGCCTCAGCACCAGGGCTGGGCGAAGCGTAGAAGGTGCCCACAATCGGCGACTTGACTAGAAAGAGGTCTTCGCCGCTTCCCAGTTCGGCTTCCGCTCTGGCTTCGGGTGTTTCCTGAGCTGCCGGAGCGGGAACCGCGCCAGGTACGATAATTTCCGCCGGGCGGGGAACCGCTACTACCGAGTTAGGACCCGGTTTCTTCAGCCGGATTCGTAGGTCACCCCGCGAATATTCGAATTCTTCGAGGTTATGTTCGCTCATGAACTGCAACAGCTGTTCAATTTGCCCGAGTTCTGGCCTCGCGAACGATGAACTCTTGCTCTCTTTCGTCGCCTTTTTCCGTTTCATGCCTTTTTGTTAAAGCTCGATGAGATCCCGCCTGACGCGGGTCAAAACTTCGCTCCCTTGGGAGCGCACGGCCACATCATCTTCTATTCGGATACCACCGACATCTTCCACGTAAACGCCAGGTTCTATGGTAATCACATTCCCGGCTTCAAGTCGAATCGATTGACCCCGCGCCACCCTCGGGTCCTCATGCACTTCCAGCCCGAGACCATGCCCGGCGCTATGAACGAAATATCGGTCCAGACCGCTCTTCTTCAGGATTTCCCGGGCGGCGGCGTCTATTTCCCCGGCAGTAATTCCCGGCTGGACCGCTGCCACGGCCGCCGCGCGCGCCTCATTCACGGCCTTATACCACTCGCAAATCCGGCGGGGAGCCCGGCCCAGGAACACAGTGCGGGTCATATCGCTGCAATAGTGGCCGAGTATAGCACCGAGGTCCAACACCACCAACTCATTTTTCTTCAGTCGTTTGGAGGTGGGCCTGGCATGCGGAAGTGCCCCCCGTTTCCCCGAGGCTACGATCGTCTCAAATGACGGCCCGCTCGCCCCCAGTTTTTTCATGTGGTACTCGATTTCGGCGGCAATCTCCGATTCCCTGACTCCCGGCTTCAAGAGGCGAAACGCCTTTTCCATGACTTCGCCCGCCAGAATGGCCGCCTTCCGCATTACGGCGAGTTCCTGCAGGTCCTTTTTCATTCGCAAGGCCTCGACTATCCCGCCCGCCCCCAGGGGCTTACATTTCGCTCCAGCCGCTCGCCGCGTAGCCTCGAGTTGGCCAACCGTCCACTGGGCAGGGTCGAACCCGGCCCTGGCGATCCGCTGGTCTTTCAGCCAATCACCCACCGCGCTGAAGAGAGCGCCTTTTTGTTGTTCGATTCGAATGCCGGGAGACTCTGCGCGCGCTTGTATCGTGAATCGACCGTCAGTGATGAGCGTCGTACCGTCGGGCGTTATCACCAAGACGCCAGCTTCTCCTGTGAAGCCGGTCAGGTAGAACCAGTTCGCCGGATGAGTCACCAGAAGGCAATCCAACGTGCGCCGCTTCAGTTCGAGGACGATTGCTTTGCGGCGTTTCGCGAATGGATAGGCCATAAAAAAATCGAGGAGACCACAGTCTCCCCGATTCTAACCGAATTGAATCCTTGCCGTGAGCCTATCCGTGAATCATCCGGGGATAATTCGCGGGGTCAGGAAGAACAACAGCTCCTGAGATTGGATGCTCACGTTGGTGCGGCGGAACAGGTAGCCAATTACGGGCAAACTGCCAACAATCGGCACCTGGTTTACCTGAGTCTGCTGCTGGGTCACGATGATACCGCCGATCACGACGGTTCCGCCATCCGCCACCAGGACCTTGGTCTCTGCCGACTGAGTGTCAAGTGCGGGAATACCCTGCACGCGGGGAATACCGTTGTCGATCTGCGTATTCTCCACCAGCACGTCCATGAACACGGTGCCTTCTGCAGTAATCTGCGGCGTCACTTCCAACCGCAGCACGGCGTCAATGTATTGCACCGAGATGGTGTTGTTGATGGTGGTTTGAATCGGAATCTTGGTACCTTGCTTCACCGTTGCTTTTTCGTTGTTCTGGGTAATGACCTTCGGCTTCGACAGCAGTTTGCCGACGCCCTTGGACTCAGCGGCAGTAATGAAGAGGTCCACCGCAAAGTTCGGGGAGCGATGACCGAAGTAGAAACCGCTGGTTGGCACGCCCGCACCCAGGTTCACGTTGAAGGGCAAGCTGCCGCTGCCGCTCGACCCGCCCGATGAACTGACAAGCGGGGGTTGTGGGATGGTTGTGCTGGTTGTAATCGGGCTCACTCCGACACCGGGATCGCCACCGAAAATCGTGCGCCCGCTGGTGGTGGTGCCGGCGAAACCCCACTGCACACCGATATCCTGACTGAATGAACGAGAAGCGGAAACAACGCGCGCCTCGATTTCGACTTGCTGCGACTTACGGTCCAACTGACGAATCAAGTTGTCGATCGTCGGAATGACCGAGGGGATATCGCGAATCACAAGCTGGTTTGAGCGGTCGTCGGAGAAGATGTCGCCGCGCGCCGAGAGAAACTTCTTCAAGGTGTCCTTCATCGTCGCCGCTTTGGCATAGCTGAGAACGCGGGTCACGGTGACCGGGGCCACAGCTTCCGCCTGCGCCTTTTGCAAGTCGCGAGCCGTCTCCGCTTCCCTCTTCAATGTTTCGCGGGTGGCAATGCGGAGCACGTTGCCATTCAATTGCTTGTCCAAGCCGTTGTTTTGAAGAACGATGTCGAGCGCCTGATCCCAGGGTACTTCGTCGAGAACGATCGTCAGGGTTCCCTTTACGTTCGGATCGAGAACTACGTTCAATCCGCTGATTTCGTGGATGAGGCGGAAAAAGTCTTTCAGGTCGACGTCCTTCAGGTTGACGGAAATCGGTTCGCCGGTGTAACGGCCGGGAGCCTGCGCGGCACTCACCGTTGAGTTCGCCGCCTGTTCCGTGGCCACCGTTGCCGCCGCCGTGCTAGCCTGCTGGACCGCTAGCTGTGCAGCCTGTTGCGCCGTTCCCGGCTGTGCCGGCGCCGGGGCAGGAGCCGCCAGAGCCGCCGCGGGAGGCTGCGTCACTTCGCTGGGCAGCGCAAAATGCGAAGCCGGCTTTCCGGAGTGATTCGCGTCGGCGCCCGCCTGTGGTGCCTTTGCGGTTGTCGAGGTAACCGGTGCCGGCGCGTTGGCATCCGCCGGTTGCGATTCGAGATAGATGACGATGGCAGAACCATCGTGAGCAATCTGGTATGGCGCCGAGTTCGTCAGGTCGATCACGACGCGCGCAACATCTGGCCGGAACTGCGCCATGCGCACTGCGCGCACCGGGGCCGACACGCCGGGAATGGACGATTTTTGTACGTTCATCCGCGCACCGGCGAAGTCCAGAACCAACCGCTCCGGATTCTGCATGCGCACCGCGTGCACGTCGAGATGCCCGGCACCTTCGACTCGAATCGCCGCCCGCTGCACATCCTGCGTGATGGCGACGCTCGAGATCACCGCGGCCGTCGTACTTGCGCCAGCGGACTCCTGCCCGCGAACCATGGCCGGGCTCCCGCCCAACACCATGCCCGCTACTATCAGGCAGCCACACTGAAAGGCCCGCCAGTTCGTCGTCATTGCTGTTCTCCTGCACTGGAGTAAATTCGCTTATTTACCTGCCGCTCCACTGGTTTCCCGAATGCATCCTTGCCCAACTCGTGGAACGACACACTATCCATAGCAATCTTATCTACGCTGCCGTCGTACAACTGGTCGCCTTCCCGCAAGAAATAGGTCCTGGCCTGTGGATTGGTGACCACCGCGATCATTCCGTTCGGAGAGCGCACAATTCCGTCCAGCCTCAGCGTGGAAACCTGCAGCCCGGCCTTGCCCGGGGGAAGGTTCGCGGCGGTCTTGGCCGCTTGCTCTTGCCGGCTGGTCAACGACTCGAAGGGATCGCGCCGCGCAACCTTGCTCTGCGTCTCAGTCGCTGCAGGAGCCGACGTTGCCGTTGGCTTCTTTGCGGAGGACTTCGCGGTTTTTACTACCGGCTTCGAGGACTGCTTGGCCGGAGCCGTCTGCGCAGGCAACGCAACCGCTGCGCCGAGCGCCAAACCAATCAGCAATGTGATCTTTTGACTCATAGCTAGCGTTTTCCTGCTCATGGCTTTCTCACAGGTGTGGCTGCTGGTTTAGCCCCACCCGCTCCTGTCGGCGGCGTATCGGCCGGCTTGGTGAAGAACGTGGTTACCGTGAAAACTCCCGATACCGTCTCGCCTGGCCGGATCGGATACTTGCCGCCTTTGATCGCGCCGCTATTGGGATCGGCGAACGTCAAATCGCCCACATTGATGATTCTCGAGAGGCGGCTCAAGCGGGAGAAGAAATCCAACACGTTGAAGTACGGCCCGTCCGCCTGCGCTTCAAACGGCATCTCGTAGTGGTAATCTTTCGGCACGATATTCTCGGCGGTCAGCCGGCGAAGTTGCACATTCGAAGCGCTCGCCGCTCCTTGTACTTGGCGGATAAATTCGTCCACTTCCTTCTCTTCGGGAACGATGGTCTTCAGCGTATCCAGCTGTTTGTTCAGCGCGTCCATCTGCTGTTTCAGTTCGCCGTAACGCTGCTTGTAGACCGACAGTTGCTGCACTTCCTGATTCAATTTGGAGCGCGTCTGCACAGCCTGATCGTATGACGATCGCTCCTGCGCTACTGGCGAGAACGGAACGTACAATCCCACCAGCACCAAGATCACCGCGATGGCCAGAGCCACCAAGCCCTGCATGATCACCGACATGTCTCGGAAAGGATTCGCCATGGCTTCCCCTTATCCTTTCTTCGCCGGTGCCGCACTTGTGGGGGCACTCTGCGCCGGAGCGTTTGCCGCCTTGGTCTGGGGTGGCGGCGCCACGGGACCGCTCGGAGCGATCTCAGCGTTGATCGTAAACAGGAAGGTTTGCACTGCCGTGTTGCGGTCGTCCTGTTTCGTGTCTTTAATTTCGATTTTCTGGAAGTAGCCGGAGCGCTTCAGCGCAGTAATAAAGTTGGCAACGGAATTAATCGAGGCTGCCGCCCCTTCAAAGGTCACGTTCGTGCCTTTCTTGGTCATCGAGGTCAGCCACAGGTTCTCGGCGCGCGATACCGTGTTGGCTACCTGGTCCAGAAGTTCCTGGCCGCCGGTACGGTCTTTCTGCAATTGCTCAATCGTGCCCACGCGCTGTTGCAGCGTTTGCTTTTGTTTCTCGAAGGCTTCCACTTGCAACTTGATCTGCTCCAACTCGGTTTTCTGAGCCTGAAGCTGCTTGATGCGGTTGTTCTCGTCATTCAGCTGCGTTTGCCATGAATGATAGAAGTAGAACAGGAAGAGGCCGCCCAGCAGCACGCCGGCTCCGACAAAGACCAGCGGCATCGCTGCCCCGGTATCCACCGCCCGTCGTGCGGCTTTGGGCCGCGTTTGTCCGAGTAAGTTTATGCGGATCATGGCTAGTCGAAGCTCCTCAAGGCCAATCCCACCGCCACTACCAAGCGCGGCGCCAATTCCCGGATTTGGTCTTCACTGTGCTTGCCCGGGTTAATCAACACCTTCCGGAAAGGATTCAGTTCTTCTACCGGCATCGCGAATTCTTCGCGGAGCAGATCCACCAGCCCCGGCACTCTCGCTGTGCCGCCGGCCACCATGATGCGCTGAATATTTTCGCCGCTCGCCGTGGCGCGGAAGAAGTCGAAAGTCTTCTGAATTTCCAGCGTCAGGATGTCTGAAACGCTGCGCAGGATCTGGCCCTTCTGCTCGTCGGTGACGCTGGGCAGTGTTTCGCCTTTCTTCAGCCGCTCTGCGTCGTCGAAGCTCAAGTCCAATTCCTTCTGGAGCGCATCCGTGTACTGATTCCCGCCCACGCTCACGTCGCGCGTAAACAGGGGAATCCCGCCCCGGACGATATTAATGTTCATGACGCTGGCCCCGATATTCAATAGCGCCACCGTCTGTCCGGCATCGGGTTCGTAGTTGATTTCGAAGCAATTCTGAAGTCCGAAGGCGTCGATGTCCACAACTACCGGAGTCTTGCCGGCCTGCGCCAGCACGTTGGTGTGGTTCAATATCTTGTCCTTCTTGACCGCCACCAGGAGCACGTCCATCTGGGAATCCATCGCTTCCAGAAGCTGGTAGCTGAGGTTCACGTCGGCGATATCGAACGGAATGTGCTGGCTGGCTTCCGAAGGGATCCGATCGTATAGCTCTTCTTCCGTCATCAGCGGAAGCGGCACGCGCTTGACGATCACCGAGTGCCCGGATACGGAAGTAGCGACGTTCTTCGTCTTGATCTTTTCGAAATCAAAGATTTTCGTAATGGCATTGGCGACTTGCGGCGCGTCCATGATGGCGCCATCGACAACGGTATCCTGCGCCAACGACTCCATCCCATAGCTGACCAACTCGTACCCGGCCTTCGTCGACTTCAGCTCAACGGCCTTGATGGAACTGGAGCCAATGTCCAGTCCAACGAGCTGCCTGCTTTTTTTGCCCCCGATTCCCAGCATATCGCGGCCTCTTTCCCTCACGCCTGAGCAAGCCTAGCGGCGCTTTGCTACCACCTGGCTCATCTTGCGTTCCATCCATCGATCCAGGATCGTCTTCCTTAGTTTCCAACGATTTCCCAGCTTAAACGCAGGTATTTCGCCCTCTGTGATGTAGCGGTACAGGGTATCCGGGCTGATGCCCAGATACTGTGACGCTTGCCGTACATTCATCACTTCGCGCGATTCGCTCACGAGGAACGCCCACCATCCTACTCTCACACGCGCTGAATTTCAGCGTGCCCGCACCCGTTTTGTACTTCAGTGGTGAACCCCTGGGGCGCGGCCTTGCTCTCCTTATGTCATCGACTCGGCCCGAGCGTCAAGCCCTTCTCTTCCGGAGTTGTCCTAAAAACATCGGCAATCTTAGGCAATTGACCTGGTATTCTAGGCAGGTTCCCCTACATATAGAAACGCCCTTCCCGCATTACCACTACAGGTTGTATTTTCTCGGGAATCCGCTCCCTGTCCTGCGGGACGGTAATCGTTTGCGTGCATCTCATTTGCTCTCCTACCTTGCTTTCCGCTTCTTGGCGCAACCTCAACCACCTTCAGTTTTCCGGGCCGCTGCGTCTCTTAAATCCCCAAAGCCTTCCACAGCGCATCTACACGCGCCTGGGTTGTCGCGTCCATTAGGATCTCATCGGGCCACGGCCGTACAAATCCTTCGCTGGGCCACTTCCGGGTAGCGTCGACGCCCATCTTGGAGCCAAAATCCTGCAGGCGTGCGGCGTGGTCCAGCGTATCCACGGGTCCGAAAGAGAACTGGACATCCCGCTCCGGATCGATGGCGCACAGCGCTTTCCACACCACTTCGCGATAGTCGTGAACATTCACGTCGTGATCCACGACCACGAGCACTTTCGTGAACATCGCTTGTCCCAGCGACCAGATTGCGTTCATCACTTTCCGGGCGTGCCCGGGATAAGACTTGCGAATCGACACAATCATCAGGTTGTGCACAATTCCTTCTGCCGGCATCGATACATCGACGATTTCCGGGTGGGTCATTTTCATCAGCGGCAAGAAGCTCCGTTCGATCGCATAGCCCATGTAGAAATCTTCCTGAGGGGGCCGGCCGACTACGGTAGTCAGGTAGATCGGGTCTTTGCGATGGGTGACGCACTCCACGTGGAAGACAGGGTATTCACCCTCCAGCGAATAGAAGCCGGTGTGGTCGCCGAACGGCCCTTCGGTCCGCATCTCGTTCAGGTTGACGTAGCCTTCGAGAACGATCTCGGCATTCGCGGGAACCTCTAGTTCATTGGTTTCGCACTTCAGCAGTTCGACTGGCTCCCTGCGCAGGAATCCGCTGAACATCATTTCGTCCAGGTCCGGAGGAATCGGCAGGATGCCTCCGAGAGTCGTCGCCGGATCGGAACCGATCGCGACACTCACCTCGATTCTGCCGTCCGGATTGGCAGCGCGCGCCCGGCGAAAGTGTTCGGCGCCGTGTTTTTGGGTCTGCCAGTGCATTCCCGTGGTGCGCTCGTCGTAGATCTGCATGCGGTACATCCCCACGTTGCGCTTCCCAGTCTCCGGATTCCTGGTGAAAACCAACGGAAATGTAATGAAGCGTCCGCCATCCTGTGGCCAGCACTTCAAAATCGGAAAATCCAACAGACTGACGTCGCTTCCCTTCCGCACGACTTCCTTGCACGGACCATCCTTCACCGTCTTGGGAAAAAACGAGCCCAACTCAGCTAACTTGGGCAGCATTTTTATTTTGTCGAACAAACCCTGCGGTGTCTGCATGTCCATGAAGCCGCGAATGCGCGCCGCCACGTCATCGAGTTTGTCCACTTCCAGCGCCAATTCCATTCGCCGCTCGCTGCCAAACGTGTTGATCAAGAGCGGATACCGCGAACCCTTTGGCTTTTCGAAAAGGAGAGCCATGCCCCCAGGATTTCCTTTCGGGCCGGGCTGTGACTGCGCCCTTTGAACCACCTCGGTAATCTCCAATACCGGGTCGACCTCCGTCCTGACTCGGCGCAGTTCCCCTTCCTTTTCTAGTCTCTTCACAAACTCACGCAGACCCGCGTATCCCACTGCACCCCTCCCGAGGAATTGCTGACGACAGGAACCTTATGGCTCACACTACCACGCCCCGCGGCCCGCGCAAACACAGGCCGAGCACGCCGAACTTTTCATAACCTTTGGCCCCTGTGACGACCGGTGCGGCGGCACGTGGAGTGTGCATTCCTTGGATTGACGCCCAAAACGAATACTGCTAACTTTCCCGGTATCAAGACAGTTTTGACGCAACTCCGCCGCCGCCCAATTTAATTGAGTCGCCTGTACACTCTAAGGCAGTGCCGTACTTGCCTGTTGTTGCGCTTCAGGCCGCGCCGGCCTGGCGCCTCCCAGAAAGGGGAGCTTTCATGAAAAGAAGTTGGCCAGCACTGGCAATCTTGGTGGCATTGATTTTTCCTTTTGTACTTTCCGGCCCGGTCTTAGCGCAGTATGAACCGCAAGGACAGTCCCACAATCACGGCGTGCTTTATGGCCCGGGTTGGCAGGTGATCAAGGCGGAATGGGGCTCCGGCAACCGCTGGATGGATGTCACCTACCAGGTTCGCATGCTGCTTTCCAACAACGGCATGGTGAAAGTAAACAACCAGAACATGGGCGGCGACCCGGCCGTCGGCGCGGATAAGACGCTGCGCATCCAGGCGCGCAATTTCCAGGGCCAACATCGAAATTTTACGTTTAAGGAAGGCAACTCGATCGACGCCAGCCAGTTCTACAACTACGGCGGTGGAACCGGTGGCGGCGGCAACGGCTCAGGCTGGCGAGTGATGTGGGCGGAGTGGGGATCGGGAAATCGCAGAATAAACGTGACCGATCGCGTCCGCACACTGCTGTCCGGCAATGGCATGGTGAAAGTGAACAATCAGAATATGGGCGGCGACCCGGCCGTCGGCACGGACAAAACTCTTTGGATCTCCGCGCGCGATTCGCGAGGCCAAGTCCAGCAATTTGCATACAAGGAAGGCTCGAACATCAACGCCAGCCAATTCTATAACTACGGAAATTCTCCGGGACCTGGTGGACCCGGTCCTGGCTATCCCGGTGGTCCAGGCGGCGGCTACGGTGACCTGCAAATCGTGCGCGCATATTACGGCCTGAACAATCGCACCACCGACGTAACTCAGCGGCTGCGCAGCATGGTTCAGGGAAATTATCTCGATGTACAGGTAAACAACAACAATATGGGCGGCGATCCCGCCCAAGGGGCCGACAAGGTGCTGACCGTCATTTACCGCGTCAATGGAAGAGAACAAACCGCTACCGTCAAAGAGGGCAACCGGCTTCGCATCCCCTGAACCTTGCTGGCGGGAGCCGCGGCGATCTGCGGCCTCCCATTTTCAGCCAGCCTGGGCATCTGTTTATTGATTTTCCCGCGTTGCCTCCCTTCTCGTTTACCCCTATCCTGAAATCGCCGCCATGCCACGCATTTACCTCGATCACAACGCCACGACTCCGGTCGACCCGGCAGTTATCGACGCGATGCTGCCTTTTTTTGCCGACGCATTCGGCAACGCTTCCTCGATTCACACCTTCGGCCAACGCGCGCGAGCTGCTGTGGAAACGGCTCGCGAACAAGTGGCCGCGCTCCTGAACGCAAAGCCTCAGGAAATCGTGTTCACCAGCGGCGGTACGGAATCCGACAACCACGCGATTTTCGGAGTGGTTCAGGCATTGCTGGAATCTACGCCGCGGCCACACGTCATCACTACTTCGATCGAGCATGAGGCGGTGCTGAACACCTGCCAAGCTCTCGAAAAACAGGGCGCAGCCGTCACGTATGTTCCGGTTTCGCACGACGGAATCGTCAACATCGATGCCCTGCGCGGAGCGATTCGCCCGGAAACCGCCTTGATCACCATCATGGAGGCCAACAACGAACTTGGCACTGTTCAGCCCCTTGCCGAGATTGGCCGGATCGCCGCGAAACACGAAATCCACTTCCACTCCGATGCCGTGCAGTCTGCGGGCAAAATCCCGATCGACGTGCAAGTACTACAACTCGATCTGTTGTCGATTTCCGCGCACAAGCTCTACGGACCGAAAGGCGTGGGCGCGATTTACATCAGGGGCGGCACGCGTCTAAAGCAGCTTCTGTACGGGGGCCACCATCAGCGCGGCTTTCGGCCGGGCACGGAGAACGTAGCCGGCATCGTGGGCCTGGGCAAAGCGGCGCAACTGGCCCGCGCTTCGCTCACGGAAGATTTCTCGCGCGTCGCCAAGCTGCGCGACCAACTCGAGCAGGGCCTCCTCGCCCGTGTGCCGGATTGCCGCGCCAACGGTGCTGCTGTTCCGCGCACGCCGAACACCTCGAACATTACTTTCTCCGGGATTGAAGGCGAAGCGCTGGTCATCGCGCTCGATCTGAAGGGACTGGCTTGTTCGACCGGGGCAGCCTGCTCGTCGGGCGCCGTCGCACCTTCGCATGTCCTGACGGCGATTGGCCTGCCCGCATCGGAAGCTCGCGCAAGCATCCGCTTTAGCCTTGGCCGGCGCACCACGGATACCGAGATTGACACGGCTCTGGAAATCGTTCCCTCGGCAGTGATGCAGCTGCGCAAGCTTTCGCCGGCCTACCACAAGCCCGCCACCGCGCACCACTGACGCTTTCCCTGTAAAATAAATAGAGCTATGGGCGCGCAAGCAAAACTCGATTCCCTGCCGGTGTCGGCCGAGCCGCAGGCTGGGCTGGTGGCCGTGGCCATGTCCGGTGGCGTGGATTCTTCCACGGTTGCGGCTGTACTGTTGCGGCAGGGCCGGCCTGTGGTGGGCTTGACGATGCAACTGTGGAATCAGCGCCGCCTGCCCCAACTGCGGGGCGACGGACCGGCGCAGCACCGCTGCTGTTCGCTCGACGACGTTTACGATGCAAAGCGCGTAGCGCAGCACCTGAATTTTCCGCACTACGTGGTGAACTTCGAGGAACAGTTTGAGGAACGCGTGGTGCGGCCCTTCGTGCAACAGTATCTCTCCGGCCGCACGCCTATCGCCTGCACCAACTGCAACACCGACGTGAAATTCGAGCCGCTGCTGCGCATGGCCCGACAGATCGGCGCCGAGCGCCTGGCGACCGGCCACTACGCGCGCATCCGCAAGGATGAATCTACCGGGCGCCACCAGTTACTGCGCGCCCGCGATGATTCGAAAGACCAATCGTACTTTTTGTGGGGACTGACTCAAGAACAGCTCTGCCGCAGCGAATTCCCTCTCGGCGAACTCTCCAAGGACGAGGTTCGCGCTTTGGCGCGGCGCGTTAATCTGCCGGTTGCGGAAAAGCCTGAGAGCATGGAACTCTGTTTTGTCCCCAATGGCAATTACGTGCAGTTCATTCATGCGTATGCCAGCGAGATTGGCCAGCCTGTGCAGGATAAGGAGGGTGACATCGTCACCCGCGACAACCGCGTCATCGGCCGGCACAACGGCGTTCACAATTACACCATCGGCCAGCGCAAGGGACTCGGCTTCGCCGCTGGCAAGGCGGTCTACGTGTTGGCGATCGACACGGAGAACAATCGCGTGATTGTTGGCGAAGACGAGGCCTTGCACGCCACCCAGTTTGAAATTGAAACTGTGAACTGGGTCTCGATTGAGGAACCCGCCCAGCCGTTCCGCGCCCAGGTGAAAATTCGGCACCAGCACGAACCGGCAGCAGCCACGGTCGAATCTCTGCCGGGTTTTGCGGCGCGTATTCGTTTTGACGAGCCGCAGCGCGCCATTACTCCCGGACAAGCCGCAGTCGTTTACGACGGTGATACCGTCCTCGCAGGCGGCTGGATCAAGTAAAAACGGCGCATGATTTCCCATGCGCCGCCGATTCGCGCTGTTCCTGGTCTAAATAAACAGCTCGTCTTCCTGTTCTGATACTTCGCGCATGGATTCGCGCTGCCCGCGCCGTGAGCGGAGCACGTCCAGGCCGATCTTGATTCCGTGGACAATGGCCGACGCTTTCTGCATCGGGCCAAGGAAGCTGCGGCGCACTTGAACGCCCGCATCTTCGACGGCTTCAAGCGCGCCAGACAAAATGCGGTCGGCTTTCACCAGCTGGCCGCGGAGCCGGTCCGAGGCCTCGGTGAACACCTTGTCCATCTTCTGCGCCTGCGTGCGAGCCAGGTACACGATGTGGGCGGCGTCTTCCACGAGGTCGGTGATCCTCGGCTGAGTATCATCTAACAGCATCTGTGTTCGCGTGAGGATCGGCCCCATCCGCGTGTGCAGATCCGTCACCATCTTGTTGATGGATTCGGTGGTGCGCTTCAGTTGCACGAACAACGCTATAAGGATGGCCACCTGGACCACCAGCGCAATCGCGGCAACAATGCTGAAAAACTCCATCCAGAATTGCATTCACACCCCGCCCTCTCCGCCTAGTTCGCGGAAACTGCCAGGAATGCCGCCCCGTGGCAACTACGACTTCGATTCACGCAAAAAGGCTTCGCGGCCAGCTTCCACGGCGGCAGAAAGCGATTCCCGCTTACGCGACGCCACATCCTTGCCCCGCTCAATCAACTCGTCGGCGCGCTCGCGAAGCTCTTTGGCTTTGCGCTGCGCAAACTCGCGGCCGTCATCGGCGCGCTTGGAGAGGTACTCGCGGGTTTCATCGCCAGATTTGGGGGCAAACAGCACGCCCAGAAGTGCCCCGATGCCAACGCCAACGAGGAAAAAACTCACTTTGGAACCAACGTTATCGGCCATGTCAACCTCCACAAAAACCGTAACATAAGGGAGACGGAGGCCGCAATAGAGCATAACCGCTTTCACAACTGATAGCGGTTACGGCCTCCCCGCCGCGCCCCTGTAGTGCTCAGCGATCTTTTCCGCGGTCTTTCGTGTGACCACCCGGCTCAACTCTTCCACCGTGGCTCGCCTCAGGTTCGCCACGCTTCCGTATTCCCTCAGAAGCCTCCGCGACGTCTTTGTGCCTACGCCAGGGATATCCAGAAGTTCTGTGCGGGTCTGTCGGGCGCCGCGGCGTTGGCGATGGAATGTGACTGCGAAACGGTGGGTTTCGTCGCGGATTTGCTGGATCAGGTGCAAGACCGGCGAATGGCGCTCCAGGACGACGGGTTCGTCTTCCTGTCCAAGTACGAAAAGGATTTCTTCTTTCTTCGCTATGCTTGCCACAGGCTGATTGATGATCTGCAATGCGTCGAGCGCTTGGGCGGCCACGTGCAATTGGCCAAGGCCTCCATCGATCAGAATCAGGCTGGGCATGGGTTTCTGTTCTTCCTGCAGCCGCTGGTACCTGCGGGTGACCGCTTCGTGCATGCTTGCGAAATCATCGTTCTCGCTGCGCTCGCGCCCACCCGGCCCGCCTTCGCCGCGGATGATGAATTTGCGGTAATCCGATTTCTTCATTCTCCCCTTTTCCCAAACCACCATGGAGGCAACGGTGTCGGTCCCCTGAATGTGCGAGATGTCGAAGCTCTCGATGCGTTTCGGCTCTTCCGCAAGATGGAGCGCATTCTGCAGCGCATCAGCGATGCACTTGGAAGTCGGCTTCAGCACGCGGAAACGCTGTTCAAACGAATGCTTGGCGTTGCTTTCCACCAGGTCCAGGACCGCGCGTTTGCTTCCGCGTTGCGGCGTGAAGATTTCAACTCTATGCCCTGCGCGATCACTGAATGTTTCTTCGAGCAGCTCGCGCTCCTCAAAATCCGCCGGAACGTGGATCATCTTCGGCAGATATTCAGCTTCGAGGTACAGCTGCTTGAGGAGGGAGGGTACGAACTCTTTCGGGTCGAACTGCTCCAGATCCTCCCAGTAGAATTCCCGCCGGTCGACGATACGGCCACCGCGCAGGTGGAAGACATTCGCCGCCACAAGCGGGGGTTCCGCATAACAGGCGAGGACGTCTGTGTCGTCGCCCTGCGCCGCGGCGATTCTCTGCCGCTCTTCGATGTCTTCCATCGTTTTCAGCAAATCACGGTAAGCGGCCGCTTCTTCGTAGCGCTCCTGCGCCGCCGAGGCCATCATGCGTTCTTCGATACTCTTCATCAGATCGTGGCGGCGGCCCTCGAGGAACATGCGGACGTCGCGCACCGCTTCGGCGTAACGTTCGTCGGTCGTAAGCCCGGTAACGCAAGGTCCCAGGCAACGCTTGATATAAAACTGTAGGCAGGGGCGCGGATGGGAGCGATTCAAATCGACAAAGCAGGACGGAATCAGAAATCGTTTGTGAATGAAATGCAGAATTCGCCGCGCCAAACCAGCCGGAAAGTAGGGACCAAAATAGAGCGCGCCGTCTTTTTTCACTTTGCGCGTGAAATAGACGCGCGGGTATTTTTCCCCCATGGTCAGCTTGATATACGGATAGGTCTTATCGTCGCGCAGCAGGACGTTGAATTTAGGCCGGTGCTGCTTAATCAGGTTGTGCTCGAGCGCCAGAGCCTCGCGCTCGTTATCGACCACTATCGTTTCGATATCGGCGATTTCGCGGGCCAGCGAACCTGTTTTGGCATCGGCCCAGCGCGATTCCAGGAAATAAGAGCGCACCCGGCTGCGCAGCGAGCGGGCTTTGCCGACATACACCACCGCGCCACTCGCGTCGTGAAAAAGATAGACGCCCGGTTTTTCCGGCAACTGCGCGGCTTTTTCGCGGGGTTCCATGAGCGTGGGGAATCGGCCTTCCCTGCAGGCAACACCTGATTTTACGGCCAATCCGTATTTCGCGCGAATCGCCAGGCTGACGGGCACCCCCGAGGACACCCATTCTTCGCAAGTCATATATACTTTTGTCAGCTGCGCTCCGCGGCGTCATGCCCAACAGAAAGAGGAATCCTCCGTGAAACCAACCCAAGTTGTGCGGCAGATTTCCGCAGCTCTATTGCCGGCGGCACTCTTCTGCCCTGTCCTGCCGGCGGATGAAGGCATGTGGACTTTCGATAACCCGCCCATCAATCTTCTGCCCGCTTCGCCGTGTACGGGAAGGACATCTATCCCGACGCAACGTTTTCACTGCGCCTTTCGTACGGCCGGGTTCAGGGCTGCCCGATGAACGGCACAATTGCGCCGTGCAAGACAACGTCCTATGGCCTCTATGACCGCGCGGCAAGCTTCGATTACAAGGGGCCCTTCATAGGCGTAGGCAACTCGGCTTGAAACAAAGAGAATCGGAGAGAGGAGGAGATTGCCGTGTTGATCCGACGATATCGGCTGCGTGCCGCACTGGTGCTTGTCGTCGTTACGCTCGGCCCAGCGATTTCAAGCGCTTTCGCGCAAGCTCCTCCTTCTTCGCCGCCACCTTCGCAGCAGCCGCCACCCAAGCCGAAGCCGAATACGGATTCCGCGGTGCAATCGGACGAGGATCAGCCGAAGTGGGATCCTCTGCGAGCGGAAAAGGATATGGAAGTCGGCAAGTACTACATGAAAAAAGGCGACGTGGACGCCGCGATTGACCGCTTCCAGGACGCAACGGAGGCGAAGCCCGGGTACGCTCTACCGTTCCGCTGCCTGGGCGAAGCATACGAAAAAAAGGGTAAGAAGAAACAAGCTGTGAAGGCGTACCAGCGCTACTTGGACCTCTATCCCCACGCTGAGGACGGCGACAAAATCCGGAAGAAGGTCGAGAAGCTGCACCAGGAAATCGATAAAGAAAAAGACAAAGAGTGATCTAGCGCGCCATGCGGTCCAGGAATTTGCGCGCCACATCGAAGTGCGCGAAGCGCTTCTCTTCCCTGCGGAACTCCGGCGAGTGAGACAGCAGCGAGCAGCCGGAACGCCGCGTGGGGTGCTTCACGTGCAGCATCTCGTGAAAGAGCACGTATTCCACAACAAATTGGGGAACCGCAGGATGGTCCATGCGCCGATTCAACACGATCTGGTTGGGCCCGGGATCGAAGCAGCCAAACTGCCGTCGCCAACTTCGGGTGCTCCAGCCGATATGCGGCCGCTCCAGTGAGCCCGCAAAATACCGGTGATTGAGCTGCTCAAATAATTGGTGCAGGTCGAAATGGCGCCCCTGCGGCAGAGTGGCAACGCGGCTCACTCGGTGCCTGCGCATCCTGGTAATTCTTCCCCGCGTGCGGTCTGATCGCGAGTACAGCAAATAGGGCTGCACCAAAGCTCTTGGCGTGCGCCGCCGGTACACGCGCGCGAGCAACAGGGCAGCCGCGCCTTCCCGGACTTCCAGCGGGGCGCGGCGCAGCAAATCAGAAAAACGAACGAACATGGTGTCGCCGCGCCGGCGAATCGTGAGGGTGAGGCTGCTGTAGGGGTAGAACTCGACGTGAAAGTGAGGCGGGCGCCCTTCGCAACCAATGCGCGTGAACATGCGCTGCATCAGCACTTCCCCACCTGGCACGCGCTCGGCTTTTCGTTTCTGCGATTTCAATTCTTCCGCCTCACAGGCGGAGGCGCCGCCTTCTTCTTCGCTTTTTCCGCTTCGTTTTGCGCGTCCTGCGTGCCTTCGATGGCGTCTTCGAGATTTTCTTTGTAGATCTCCAGTTGCGGCCCTTCTACCTGATACTTCTGCAGGATGACGAGGAAGTCCTTGGTCTTGGAAGCCATGAGGTCGATTCCCTGCCGGATGTTTTCCTGCTTGGAGAGCGACACCTGAATGATGTCGGCGGCGTCATCGACACATCCGGAGTAAGAATTCATCAGATAGTTGAGCATCTCGGTGTGGCGGGTCGGCGAGGGGTGCTCCAGCTCGTAATGAAACTTCGTCAATCGATCCTCGGCGAATGCCAGGAAGAGTTTCACCCGCTCATTGGGAGATTCAGCGTCGCGGATCTTGTCCGCCTCGATGTCTGACAGGTAGTCCTTTTCCGGGCGCTGGGCATGCGTGGGCAGGAGCAAGACAGTCGGGAAAAGCAGAACGATGAAGCCAATCCAACTGACCGCACTAGCTAGCCGGATCATTGTTTTGCCTCCTGTTTTGCCGGGTTTTTCTTCGGCTCATTGGTGTGCGTCGGGAACAGCAATCGGATGAGCTGGTCATCGGTGTCCAGGAGGTCTTTCTGGACGATCTCGAGGGGCGGCCGCAATTCCGGGGAAACCACCGCTAAAGTTTGCTCTACCTCGCGAAGGCCCCTGCGTGTTTGCAATTCCAATTGACGATAGCCGTTGGGGTGGCGTTCGGCATCCGGCTCCTGCTTTCTAAGAAGCTCGAAAGCAGTCCGGACGTTGTCCCGATATTTTTCAAAAGTGAGGCCAACCGCAATGTCGTCGCCCAGCTTGCCGGCCTTACCGGCTCCTTCGAACTGCGCTTCCGCCAGTTTATCCAGGATGTGGATCTTGTTGGTGGCGCGCGGCTCTTTATCGAAGCGCGCCTGGAGTTCACTTACTTTGTCCGCACGGGCAATCGGGCAAATCAGGAAAAGCAGCACGCATGCTCCGCCGGCGAGCCTGGGCAGCGCATTGGGGCGGCTACTTCTTTTTTTCTGGCGTCTTTTCCAACACATGAATGCGTTGATTCGCTTGCCAGACCTGATCGGGATTCTTGTTTTCATCGAGCACCAGGAATCTCCGATAGGCATCGAGGGCGGCCTGAACCTCACCAAGTTTATCGTAGCAGAGGGCGCGAATAAACCACGTCCCCGCTCCCGGTGTTTCGGCTTTGGCGATCACCTCCAGTGCGGCCAGGGCTGCCTGGTAATTCCCCGCCAGGTAAAAAGTGGAGCTCAAATCCTTCCAGTACACGAGATTGTTTCGTTCGATCTGCAGGGCTGCTTTCAGTTCGCGTTCGGCGTCGGGAAAGTCTCGCGTTTGCAAATAGGCGCGGCCTAGTCCGCCGTGGAGTTGCGCGTCGTTTGGCGCCAGCGCGAGAGCTTGCTTCAGGGTGGCAATGGCATCCGAATATTGTTTCCGGCCGATTTCAATGTCGGCTCTCAACTTGAGTTGATCGAGGCCAGAGGACGACCCCACCTTGTCCAGTTCGGCCATCGCGGCGTCGTACTGGCCCTGTGCCACCATCAAACGCAGCATTCGCGTGCGTGTGTTCTGGTCCTGAGGTTCAACGGCCAGATAGGCGCGGTAGGCGTCCAAGGCTTCCGGTTTTTTCTGCTCCTCAAGGCACAGGGCAAGCCCCTGCAGCGCTTCCGGCGATTTCGGCGCGAGATCGAGGGCGGCGCGAAATTTCCTCTCGGCATCAGCCGGACGATTCGCCTTTAAATACACTTCACCCAAATGAACTAAAGAGTCCAGATCCTTGGGATCCAGCCGCGACGCGCCTTCGAAAGATTCGGCCGCGCCCGGCAAATCACCGGATTGCTGTTCCGCCACACCGAGGAGATATCGGGGCCGACTCTGCGCGGGGAGAAGCTCGACCGCTTTCCGCAGGGGAGAGGCGGCCTGAGCGGGATTCTTTTCCAGCAGAAGGATTCCGAGATTCAAATAGGCTTCCGCCATTTTGGGATCCAGGGAGATGCATTTTTCGTACTCGGCTTGCGCGTCGTCACCGCGTTTCAGCGCCGTATACGTGTAGGCCAACTGGAAATGCGCAAACGCAACGTCGGGCTTCTGGGCGATGAATTTCTGCAAGGGTGGCACGGCGGCTTCGTAATTGTTTTTGTCAAGCGCCGCCTGCGCTTCGTCCAGCAGATCATTCAGGGGATTGCGGACCTTTTGCGTACTGGTTTGCGAGGACTTGGGAGCCGGTTGTTGCGCCCAGGTGTGGTACGGAAGCCTGGGCGAGAGCGCAACACTCAAGATCAGGAAAGTGAATGCCGCTCTCATGTAGCCTCGCTGGCTGCTCCTCAACTCTCGGCGGCTGCGCGCAGTGGGTTTCCGTTCTTCTCGGCGCTCGCGGGCCGCTTGCCGTGATTATTGCCGCTGGACAGCACGCGTGCAAGGAACCGTCCAGTATGAGATTGCGGATTGCGTGCGATTTGCTCGGGGGTGCCGGTGGCGATGATGTTGCCACCCTGCTCGCCGCCCTCCGGGCCGAGGTCGATTACCCAGTCGGCACATTTGATGACGTCGAGATTGTGTTCAATCACCAGCAATGAGGCGCCGGATTCGAGCAGTTTGCGGAATGCCGCGAGTAATTTGGCGATATCGTCAAAGTGCAGGCCAGTCGTCGGCTCGTCGAGAATATAGAGGATGCCCTGATTTTCCATGCGCGTCAGATGAGCGGCGAGTTTCAGCCGTTGCGCCTCGCCGCCGGAAAGCGTCGTTGCTGATTGGCCGAGGCGGAGGTAACCGAGGCCAATTTCGTTCAGGATTCTCAGCTTGGTAGTGACCTTGGGAACGTTCACAAAAAACGCCAGCGCCTCGCGAACAGTCATCTCCAATACGTCGTGAATGTTTTTGCCGTGATAGCGCACTTCGAGGACGCTGCTCTTGAAACGTTGGCCACGGCACTCTTCGCAGACCAATTCAACATCGGCGAGAAACTGCATTTCCACGGTGACCGTACCGTCGCCCTGGCAAGTTTCGCAGCGTCCCCCGGGAACATTGAAGGAAAAGTGACCAGCGGTGAATCCACGGCGCTTGGCATCGGGGGTCTCGGAAAAGACTTCGCGCACGGCATCAAACGCTTTCAGATAGGTGGCGGGATTCGAGCGCGGCGTACGGCCGATGGGGGATTGATCGACGATGACCACATCCTGAATATGGTGGTCGCCTTCGAGGCGATCGCAGAACTCCTTGACGCTGGAGCCATTTCGCTTGGCAGCGAGCGCGCGGAACAAAACGTTGTGGACCAGCGTGGATTTTCCCGAACCGCTTACACCGGTAACGGCGGTGAACGTGCCGAGCGGCAACATCATGTCGATATTGCGGAGATTGTGCAGCGTGGCGCCGTAGAGACGCAGGAATTTCCCAGTGGGCTTATGGCGATTGGCGGGAACCGGAATTTTGGTTTCGCCGCTGAGATAACGTCCGGTGATGGATTTTGCGTCCTTCAGAATCTCCTCGTAGGTGCCGGAGAAAAGCAGCTTACCGCCCAGTTCGCCGGCGCCGGGCCCGAGATCGAGTACGCGGTCGGCGGCTTCAATGGTGTCGGGATCATGTTCGACGACCAGGACGGTGTTGCCGAGGTCGCGTAAGGATTTCAGGATGTCGATCAGGCGCTGCGTATCACGCGGATGAAGGCCGATGGAGGGTTCGTCGAGCACATACAGAGCCCCAACAAGATGCGAGCCCAGCGATGTGGCGAGTTGAATACGCTGCGACTCGCCACCGGATAGCGTGGAGGTCAGTCGATCGAGCGTGAGGTAGTCGAGCCCGACTTCGTCGAGAAATTGCAGGCGCGTTTGAATTTCCACGAGAATTTTGTCGGCAACCTTGGCCTGGCTCGCGGTCAATTTCAATTCCGCGAAAAACTTCCGCGCCTCTTTCACCGTCAGTTTGCAGAGATCGGTGATGGATTTTCCGGCAATCCTCACGGCGCGAGCTTCAGGCCGGAGCCGCGTGCCGCCGCATTCCGGGCAAGTGGCGTAACCGCGGAAGCGGCTGAGAAAAACGCGCACGTGGAGCTTGTACTTCTTGCGCTCGAGCCAGGCGAAGAACCCTTTCACGCCTTCATATTTGTTTTCGGGATCGCCCTCGAGAATCAGGCGGCGCTGTTCGGCGGTAAGCTGGCGCCACGGCAGGTTAGTCGGAATCCCGCGTGTTTTGGCCCATTTGCGGGCTTCCTGAAAAAGTACGCGATAGCGCGGCTTGGTCCAAGGTTCGATAGCACCATCGTCGAGTGACTTGCTGGGATCGGGCACCACAAGATTCAAGTCGAAGTCGATGGTGTTGCCAAAACCCTGGCAGCGCGGGCAAGCCCCATAGGGATTATTGAACGAAAAGAGGCGCGGTTCGGGTTCCTGGTAAACCGTGCCGTCGTTCTTGCACTCGAATCGTTCATTGAAACTCCCGCGTTCCGCCGGATTGCCCTCACCGCCGGCAACGAATTCGAGAATGGCTTCGCCAGCGCCTTCGCGGTAACAGATTTCGATGGAGTCCACGAGCCGCGAGCGCGATTCGGGATTGACCGCGAGGCGATCGACCAGGACGTAGAGCGGTTTGCTGAAGTCGACGTCCAGCAACGACTCGGGCGAAGAGAATTCGTGGAGTCTGCCGTCCTGATAGAGGCGGTTAAAACCGCGCTTTTGCAATTCCATCAAGGCCGTTCGCCGCACGTCAGGTGTCGGCTGTGCCGCGGCAGCTGACTTCTTCTTCGGAGACTTTCTGCTTGTTATGGCGGGCTCCGGCGTCGCCAATCGAAGCGTGTAGAGGACATAGAAACGCCGGCCCGGAGTCATGGCCAGCACTCGATTGGCGATTTCGTCCGGCGTGTCGCGTTTTACTTCGCTGCCGCACTTGATGCAGTACGTAGTGCCGCAGCGGGCGAACAGCAATCGGAGATAGTCGTAGATTTCCGTGGAGGTCGCCACGGTTGAGCGCGGATTGCGGGTGGAATTTTTTTGACGAATCGCCACGGCAGGCGCAATGCCGGAAATCTCGTCGACGTCGGGCTTTTCCATGCGCTCCAGGAATTGCCGCGCATAGGCGGAAAGCGACTCGACATACCGGCGCTGCCCCTCGGCGTAAATCGTGTCGAACGCCAGGGAAGATTTCCCGGAACCGCTGACGCCGGTGACCACCGTCAGGGCGTTGTGCGGCACCTCCACGGTGATGTTCTTGAGATTGTGCACACGGGCGCCGCGGACAAGGAGAACCTCCTGTTGAGGAGGGGCGGGAGCGATGGTTTCGTTCGTGGCCAAGGATAAGCCCAGTCAGTGAGCTTTGTCGCACACTGCCTAAACTTCAAAGTATACGACTCCAAGGAAGGCGGGGCAAATTGGCGAAAGTGCGCGGGTTTATTCCTGATCGAGGCGGATGTGGCCTATGCCGCCTTCCACGGTGAGATGCAGGGTGTTCGGGGCCTTGCCATAGGCAGAATTGACGTAGCGGCCATCCTCGTCCTTTAGGCCATGGACGTCGACAGAGCCGAGGCCTCCGTGCACATTGGCGATCACCCCAACATCTTTCGGCAGGCGGACGATGGCCTCGCCTACGCCGCCATGGATGTTGGCTTCAAGGTCCTTGCCGCGTTCGCCCGTCAGGTCGACGTTGACCTGGCCGGCGCCGATGTTGAGTTGCAGGCGCGTCAAGTCCAACTTGGAGAGATTGAGTTCGCCTTTGCCGGCTCCCATGTCGATTTCGAGGTCGATCGGCAACTCGTTATCGAGCTTTAGTTTCCAACGGTTGTCGGAATTGCTCATAAAATGATTCGAGCTTTGCTGATTGATGGTCAAGTTGCCAGAGCCGTCCTCCACAGAATAATCGATGGTCGGGGATTCCCACGACGCGCCTTGGGAAAAATCCGCCTCCAACAGATGCTCGGCGCCACCGGAGATGATCAATTCTCCCGCGGGCATGTGCACTACGACGCGGGCGGCCTTGGCGTCTTTGCGATCGACGGTTTGGGTTTGATGGCTGCGGTGACCGCTGTCGCTCGAAGCGCTGACCCAATCACCGCGCGTTTCGCCGCGGTGATGCCAGAGAAGGACCGCCATTACCGCTAGAAAAGCAATGGTGCCTACTGTGGAACCGATGGGAAAGTGCGGCGCGCCCTCCGGATTGCTGTGGCGTTGTGCCCGGTCGAAGAACATGCCCGCGCCCACCAGGATGAGAAGCAGCGGCCAGTACTTCCAAAGAATCGGTCCAGGATGGAAATTCGGAACGGCGCGCCACATTAGAGCTAGGGCGCCAAAACCAATCAGCAGCAAGGGAAACACGACGGAACTGCTACGCACACGATCATCTTTGCCCATAGTTCTCCCTCTGAAGATTGGTACGCAAGTTTGCGGGTAAATGTTTCATTGGTGCAAGTTACTGCCATCCTAGGTCGGGGCGGGATTGGCGTCAATTCCCTGGCGGCACGCGGCATGTTAGAGTGCGCTGGGTTGGACGGACGACAACAATGCCGGCCTGAAGGCGCGGCGCTACAAGGTGAGATTCATGGCGGCGTTTGATCGGGTAATTTGGGTGGTGCTAGACAGCGTGGGAATCGGCGAGCTGCCCGACGCGGACGAGTACGGAGATGTGGGACGAAGCACGTTGGGGCACATTGCGGAGTCGCGGCCGCTGCATCTGCCCAATCTGCTAAGCCTTGGGCTCGGGAACATCGCTCCCCTGAAACACTTGCCGCCGGCGGTGAAGCCCATGGCGTCCTATGGAAAGAGTGCGACGAAATCGCCGGGAAAAGATACCACCACCGGACACTGGGAGATGGCGGGCGTGTGGCTCGATCAGGCATTTCCCGTGTACAAGCAGGGATTCCCACCGGAAATCATGAACGCGTTTGAGGCGCAGATTGGGCGGAAAACGATCGGGAACAAACCGGCTTCGGGAACAGAGATTCTCAAGGAACTCGGCGAAGAGCATGTGCGTACGGGAAAACCCATCGTGTACACATCGGGCGACAGCGTGTTCCAGATTGCCGCGCATGAGGATGTGATTCCGATCGCCGAGTTATACCGGATATGCGAGATCGCGCGGAAATTGCTGGATGGAAAACATCGCGTGGGGCGCGTGATTGCGCGGCCGTTTGCGGGAACCACAGGGAGTTTTGTACGAACTGCGCGCCGCCATGATTATGCGGTCGATCCACCAAAGCCCATGCTTCTGGATGTTTTGCAGGAGCGGCGCGTGCCGGTATTTGGCATAGGGAAAATTCACGACATTTACAACGGGCGCGGCGTGGATGATTACGTGACGACGAAGTCGAACGCGGATGGAATGGAGAAGCTGACCGCGGCGACGAGAGAGAGAAAGCAAGGACTGATTTTCTGCAATCTAGTGGATTTCGACATGCTGTATGGACATCGGAAAGATGTGGAGGGATTCGCAAGATCGCTGGAAGAATTTGACGACGCGCTAACCGCGTATTTGCCACTGTTCGGCGCGCGCGATCTGCTGATCCTGACGGCGGACCATGGGTGCGATCCGGATCCGCGGTGGGAGACGACGGATCATTCGCGGGAATATGTGCCAATCCTGGCGTACACGCCGGGACAGCAGGCGGGACGGAATCTGGGAATTCGAGAAACGCTGGCGGACATGGGACAGACGGTGGCGGAAAATTTTGCAGGCACAATACCGCACGGATGGAGTTTTGCGGCCGCGCTCAGGGACTAGGGTGCGAGTTCCAAATTAGTATTCCGTTGTTAAGGGGATAGCTTGGATACACCACAGAATTATGAAGCGATGCTGGACGTAGCGCTCGCGGAGGCGCGGCGAGGATTGGCCGAGGGCGGCATTCCGGTGGGCGCGGCAATTTTTGATGAGCATGGAAGGCGGCTGGGGGCCGGACATAACCGGAGAGTGCAGGATGGAGACCCGTCGGTGCATGGAGAGACAGCCGCGTTTCGAGATGCGGGGCGGCAGAAGAGCTACAAAACCCTGATTTTGGTGACCACGCTGGCGCCGTGTTGGTATTGCAGCGGGTTGATCCGGCAATTTGGGTTCCGAACGGTGGTGGTGGGAGAAAGCCGGAATTTTGCGGGCGGAGTGGAATGGCTACGATCGCTCGGCGTTAAGGTGATCGATCTGAATTCGAGCACCTGCGTGAAGATGATGGCGGAATACATCTGCGCCAATCCGGAAGTCTGGAATGAGGATATTGGGGAGGAGTAGAAATTCGAAACGCGGAAGCGCGGAGCATGGAATCGTTGTGCCACAAAGAGCTGACATGAAGGTCAGCGTTACATTAGAAACAGCTCGATCGCGGCAAGGGAACTGGCGCTAGGCAATAGACAGGCGCCTGGCGGTCCGCCTGAGAAGGCGGACCCTACGGGCGAGCTGATCGACCGCCAAACTGGCGATCAGTCGCCGCACTCGAAAGAAGAAGCTAAACGGCGGCGACGCCTTGTGCTGTGGCGGCGCCGATGGCCGGGTCGGAGGTGCTGGTTCGGCCGGTTTCGACGTGGCCGGCCAGCTGGCGCGAGAACGTTGGGTCGGAATCGACAGTGATCGCCAGGTCGTACCAGCCCGCAGACTGGCGGAGACTGCTGACGAAGGAAGCGCTGTCGTGCGCGTGGAGACGCTGTATGTGCGTCTTGCCGGAGTAGGCGTCGAAGACGCTCACCTTAACGGTGCTGGAGCCGTGATTGCGAAGGATCAGGACGATGCCGACGGAATTGTCGTCATCGTAGATGGCGGTGACGCCGAGGTTGGCGCTGTTGGGCGAAAGTCTGCCCACGAACGAACGGAAGAAACCGTTAGGACCGTAGACCGAATAATCGTAAGAAGCGGCACCGGTGCTGCCGAACGAGTCCGAAGCGCTGTCGCCCGCGCCCACAGTGTACATCCACGGACCGCTCTGGCCGTTGCCCGAGCGGACCTGGAAAGCCGCGCCAGCTATGCCAGAATTGCGGAAGTAGAGGTGCACGCCGCCGGTAACGACCTCGCCATGAACATGAAACTCGTAGGGAAGCGCGCGAGCGGGACGCGTGCCGGGTTCCTGCTCGGGAAGTGCCTGATTCGCGGGCGGAGTGGGAACGTAGTCGGGATAGCGCGTGGCGTTCGCCACGTCTTGCGCGGGAGGCTCGTACGACGCGGTATCGGGCAGCGAGCTGACACCGTCGCTGGGAGAATTGAAATTGAAGGCGGAAGTGAGATCGCCCGTGACGGTGCGGCGCCACTTGGTGATGTTCGGCTCGATAACGCCGAAGCGTCGTTCGAGGAAACGGATCAACGAGGTGTGATCGAAGACCTGGGAATTGACATAGCCACCCTTGGACCAAGGAGAAATGACCATCATTGGGACGCGAACTCCCAGGCCGTAGGGGCCGGGAGTGTTATCAGTCGCGGGGTAGTACGAAGAGCCAGTGAAAAGTTCGTTCTTTGTGCCAACTGTGGAGATGCCTTGCGCGCGCGATTGCGGCGGCGTCGGCGGCACAACGTGGTCGAAGAAGCCATCGTTCTCGTCGAACATGTACAGGAAGACGGTCTTGCTCCAGACATCGGGATTCGCGGTGAGCGCGTCGAGCATCTGCGAGACGTACCATGCGCCGTAGTTCGGAGGCCAGTTGCCGTGCTCGGTATAGGCTTCAGGGGCGACGATCCAAGAAACCTGCGGGAGCTGATTGTTGAGGACGTCCTGGCGGAAGATATCAAAAAGTGTGCCGCTCTGGGAGATGTTGGTGCCAGTGCGGGCCAACAGCGCGAGAGGATCGCTGTCCGGGGCGTTCTGGTATTGGTGGAAGTACAGGAGCGAATTGTCGCCGTAATTGCCGATGTAGGCATTATCGCCCCAGCCCCAATAGTGAGCCGCATCGAGGCCCGCGCCGACGTCCTGATAAATCTTCCAGGTCACGCCAGCTTTCTGCAGAAGTTCAGGATACGTGGACCAGTCGTAGCCAACTTCGGCGTTGGAAATGACCGGGCCGCCGCCATTACCGTCGTTGCCAACCCAACCGGTCCACATGTGGTAGCGATTCGGGTCGGTGGGGCCGAGGAGCGAACAGTGATAGGCGTCGCAAACGGTGAAGGCATCGGCGAGCGCGTAATGATAAGGAATATCGTTGCGGGTGAAGTAGGTCATCGCGGAGGTGCCCTTGTTGGGAACCCACAGATCATAAGCACCACTGTTCCACGCGGCGTGCGTCGTGTCCCAGTCGTGTGGAGTGTCTTCGAGGAACGTAAGGCCGAGATCGGTGTGATCGGGACGGAAAGGCAAGAGGTAGCCATCGGAGTTGGCGGGATCGGTCTGATGGAACACGCTTTTGCCGGTGGGAAGTTTGACGGCGCGGGGATCGCCGAAGCCGCGGACTCCACGAAGGGTGCCGAAGTAATGGTCGAAAGAGCGATTCTCCTGCATCAGGATGACGACGTGCTTGACGTCATGAATGGAGCCGGTCTCGTTGTTTGCGGGAATGGAAAGAGCGCGGGCGATACTGGCGGGAAGAGCGGAAGCAGCAGCGGCAGTGGACAGAAGCTTCAGGAAATCGCGACGATGCGTGGTCATGAGAATTCCCCTCAGTGGAATGCGTTCGCGGTGAATCGCGTACGGCAGACTAACGGGGGTGTGTTGCGGGAGAGTGAGGATTCGGTTGCGATTCCGTAAGGATTCGATGGCAGGTCTGTGACGGGGAGTCGGAACGTGGATTTCTTGTGGGGTAGGTTGGGTAGTATCGTCGTTTCCTACCGCCGAATCATGGCATTTGTCGCGTCCGCCTTTAGAGGCGGACCTTTCTGTCTGAAGTGCGGCTTGTTCTGAGCACAAGCGAAGGACTTGTCGCC